>CAJDUB010000167.1_pt1 | contig 10745 bp, 10 predicted proteins | sample 7390251 | NCBI WGS metagenome assembly CAJDUB01 (sample SAMEA7055665, study PRJEB34461) | soil metagenome | biome: terrestrial ecosystem; feature: Peninsula; material: soil | place: Antarctica | collected 2016
CGCTGCATTTAGGTCATATACGTAATAATCTTTTGGGGTTTTCGCTTTCGCGGATATTGCAGGCAGCCGGTCATAACGTAGTAAAAGTAAACCTTGTGAATGACCGCGGAATTCATATTTGCAAAAGCATGCTAGCCTGGCAACGCTGGGGAAATGGTGAAACTCCCGAAAGTAGTGGCTTGAAAGGTGATCACCTGGTAGGAAAATATTATGTGGTTTTCGATAAGCATTTCAAAGCTGAAATTGCTGAATTGGTGGCTAAAGGCATGAATGCGGAAGAAGCATCAAAAAAAGCTCCTTTGATTATCGAAGCACAGCAAATTCTTCAAAAATGGGAAGCCGGCGACGAAGAGGTGATCAATCTCTGGAAAATGATGAACGGCTGGGTGTACGATGGCTTTGCCAAAACCTATCAGACACTAGGAATTGAGTTTGATAAAACGTATTATGAGTCGCAGACCTACTTACTGGGTAAAGAATTAGTGGAGAAAGGCGTGAAACAAGGCGTTTATAACCGACGTGAGGATGGTTCAGTATGGATTGACCTGAGCGCGGAAGGCATGGACGAAAAACTTTTGCTCCGTAGCGACGGCACTTCGGTATATATGACTCAGGATTTGGGTACAGCACAGCAGCGTTATGACGAATACAACCCAGAACAGCTTATTTATGTTGTGGGTAATGAACAGGAATATCATTTTAATGTATTGAAAGTTGTTTTGAAACACCTGGGTTGTGCATGGGCTGATTCCATTTACCATCTTTCATACGGCATGGTTGAATTGCCTGCAGGTAAAATGAAATCACGCGAAGGCACTGTGGTTGATGCTGATGATCTGATGCAGGAAATGTTCGATACTGCCGAAGCTATGGCACGCGAACTGGGTAAAATTGATACATTTGATGATGAGGAAGCCCTGAATCTATATCGTACCATTGGACTGGGCGCTTTAAAATATTTTATTCTAAAGGTTGATCCAAAGAAAAATATGTTGTTCAATCCTGCAGAATCTGTTGATTTTAACGGAAATACAGGTCCATTTATACAGTATACGTATGCCCGGATTAAATCAGTGCTCCGCAAAGCGGCTGAAGCAGGTTATGAAGTTTCACTTACATCGGATTCAAAAGCTGAATTGCTAAAAGGGGAAAAAGAACTCTTAAAGAAACTCCACGATTTTCCGGTTATAGTTTTGCAGGCTGCTGATATGCACAGCCCTGCAGTGATTGCCAATTATGCATTCGAACTGGCTTCGGAATACAACCGCTTTTACCATGAACTCACGATACTGAAAGAAGAGAACCTGCCGAGTCGCGGACTGCGTTTGTCATTATCACAATTTACGGCAAAGGTGATTGCCAATGCTTTGTGGATGCTGGGAATTGAGGTGCCGGAGCGGATGTAGTATCCGGGTGATGCGATTTTTAATTGCATTTTAGAATATAACGATTGAAAATCGCTGCACCCATTTTTTATCAAAAAGAAATTCCGATATAAATAGACCTATATAAACAAATCATTAAATTTGCTCTTAGTACAAAAGTCGTGATTATTGCTGAATATTGATATTCAATACAATATAGAAATATTAGTTGTTGTTTAAAAGACAAACGAATGATGAAACACATTGGTTTGATAGCTTTTGTTTTTAGTATTTTGCTTTCAGGGTGCACTAATACTGTAGGTTTTCTTGAGTTAAAAGGGAAAGTTCTTGATGAGGATACAAAAGTTGGAATTCCCAATAAAACAATTATTGTTCATGCAGATTTTTTCAACGGAGGTGATCAAACATTAAGTTATTTAGATAATTTTCTGACTGATAGCTCGGGGTATTTTGAATACACACTGAGGAAAGTTAGAACTGTGTCTTTTTACAGTTTCACAGTTGAAGGTGATTCGGTTTATGAAGCTTCAGGCAATTACTTTGGCCTGACTGACCTTAAAGAAGATGGTAAATCTTTATCTTTTTATTTAAAGAGATTGACTGATTTAACAATCATAATAAACCGGATAAACAAATCCCCTTTACGTGATACTCTTTTTGTGACCTGGAAAACGAATGGAATAGATGGCAGAACGATGTATCCGTATAAAATTGAAAATTACAGGATTAATTCTGACAAAGGCCTGGCATGGGTTGGAGGCGATGTAAAATCCGTAGTTAAAACAAAGGTATATGCCGACAAAAAAACTATAGTACGCTGGGAATTATTAAGGGATGGACAGAAAAAGGTGCTCACAGACACAATTTTCTGCTTAAGGAACGTAGCTAATAGCGCAACTTTAAACTATTGAAATTAATAATCGCGTCTGACAGGTAAAGTTTTATTTTATAATGTGTCTGTTTATCAGGTAATTACTAATTCAAGATTGACAACCTATCTAACCATTTTAGATAGACTTTAAGTAAAAAGATGGTTAACGATATTAGCCATGCAACTTTTTCTATTTATTTTAGCCCTTTAATCAATATAAATAAATGTGTTATGAAAACGATATTCTTTTTTCTGATTTTAACCTTTTCATATGTTGCTTTTTCATGCAGTAAAGAAAACACTGAAACTCCGGGCGATTACAAGCAGGTAAATCTTACCGAAAAGCAAAAACAACTGATCAATACAAGCAATACTTTTGGGTTTGAGTTTTTCAAAAAAGTTATTGAAATTTCAGGAATCGAAAGTAATATGATGGTTTCGCCACTCAGTGTAAGTATGGCTTTGGGTATGACGCGGAACGGCGCATCAGGCAATACACTCGAAGCTATGACCAATACGCTTGGTTTTGCAGGAATGTCTGAAAACGATATAAATGAATCATACAAATATATTACTCAAACATTTACCTCTCTCGATCCGAAGGTAAAGATGCAGATTGCCAATTCAATCTGGTATAGCAATACTTTTACTGTCGAACAGCCTTTTGTACTTACAAACCAGCAATATTTTGATGCAAGTATTACACCGTTAGATTTTTCCAGTCCAGGTGCTGTTAATACAATAAATAACTGGGTTAATGAAAAAACCAACAAACTGATACCGGGAATCATTGATCAGATCCCTGGTGACGCAATTATGTATTTGGTAAATACCGTGTATTTTAAAGGGCAATGGAGAAACCAGTTCGATAAGGCAAAAACGCAACAAAAGTCATTTAATCTTACTGACGGAACTGAGGTACAGGCGCCGGCAATGATTCAGCAAGAAACACTTTCATACTACAAAGGTTCAGGATTTGAAGCCATAGAGCTACCCTATAACCAGGGGAATTTTACGATGAATATTATTCTGCCTGATGTTGGTAAATCGGTAAATGATATTATTCCTCTACTTTCGCTGGAAAACTGGAGTAACTGGAGCAGTCAGTTTATGAACAAGGATATTCAGTTGCAGATGCCGAAATTCAAATATGAGTATGAGGAGAAAGAAATGATTCCTATTCTTTCAGATATGGGCATGGGCGTGGCTTTTAATAATGCCGATTTTACCCGGATAAATTCTGGTGGCGGACTTTCAATTACAAGGGTGTTACACAAAACTTATATTGCAACCGACGAAGAAGGCACGGAGGCAGCAGCAGTTACTGCCGTTGAAGTTGGTATAACATCGGCTCTTCCCGGACAGCCCTATTATTTCACTATCAACAGACCTTTTATCTACTTTATTCAGGAAAAATCAACCGGAACTATTTTATTTATTGGCACGGTGATGAACCCGAATCTGTAATCATACCATTAAATAACAGTTTCTTTCAAAAGAAACCGGATAGCTTCAATAAAGTAACAACAACCTGAAATTGACCCATGTTTTTAAAGCATTGGTCAATTTATTTTATTGTTCATCTGAAGTATCGTTACCAAACAATTGGTTATGACGACTGTTTTACATCTAACTTTTTTCTATTTTCTATTTTAATTTTTTTACCCAATGGATCCCGAAGTACCAAAAAAGAAAATTACCTTACCCGGTTTACGCAAGCTTTTCAGACTGTATAGTTATATAAAACCATATAAATACGAATATGGACTGGGATTGCTTTTCCTTTTGGGAACGAGCAGCGCCAGCCTTGTATTTCCGAAATTATTAGGTGAATTGGTTGATCTGGGAAACCAGGGAAAGCTGGCACAGGAAATTAACCGTATCGCTCTGATCCTGATTGCTGTGTTAGTAGGTCAGTCTGTTTTTGCATATTTCAGAATATTCCTTTTTGTTCGCGTTGCCGAAAAAACACTTGCCGATCTTCGTCAGGATACATTTAATCACCTGATCCGCTTACCTATGAAATTTTTCCAGTTTCGCAGGGTAGGGGAGTTGAATAGCCGGATTTCGTCGGACATTACTTTGTTGCAGGATGCGCTTACCAGCACGCTGGCTGAATTTTTGCGCCAGATAATCATCATTGTCGGCGGTGTTAGTCTGATGATGATAACATCACTAAAGCTGACTCTTTTCATGCTGATGATATTACCTGTAATAATGATACTGGTAGTGTTTTTTGGAAGATATATACGTAAGCTCAGCAAACTGGCACAGAAACAGGTTGCAGATTCAAACACAATTGTGGAAGAAACTTTACAGGGAATTCAAAGTGTAAAGGCATTTACCAACGAGTTTTTCGAAATGGCACGCTATAAGGTAAAAACCGGGGAAATTGCTCAAACAGGCATTAAAAATGGAAAACTCCGTGGTGCTTTCTCATCGTTTACCATTCTCGGACTTTTTGGTGCTATGGTGGCGGTGATATGGAAAGGCTCTACTTTGCTGGCAACCGGCGAACTGGCAACCGGTGAGTTATTCTCTTTCGTAATTTATTCCATGTTTATAGGCGGAACTATCGGCGGCATGGCCGATGTGTTTGCACGTGTACAGAAATTTATTGGCGCTACCGAAGACCTGCTTGAAATATTTAATGAACCCGTCGAAGAAGTTGAAGAAGCTGCTTCCTTGCCTGCGGATCAGATTCTTTATGGTAATATACGATTTAACAAACTCTCCTTTTCCTACCCAAGCAGAGCAGAATTTCACGTGTTAAATGATATAAGCGTAAATATTAAACCTGATACACTTGTGGCACTTGTTGGTCCGAGCGGAGCAGGGAAATCAACGTTTGTGTCTCTTTTACTCAGGCTCTATGAACCAACTCAGGGGCAAATTCTGTTTGATGAACGCGATTATCAGAGTATTTCTGTTTCGGCCTTACGCAGCCAGATGGCGATTGTGCCACAGGATATTTTTCTTTTTGGCGGAACCATTCGCGAGAATATCGCTTATGGCAAAACAGGATCAAGTGAAGAAATGATAATTGAAGCAGCACGTAAAGCCAATGCCTGGGAATTTATAAACCAGTTTCCGGAAGGATTGGATACGCTGGTTGGCGAGCGTGGAACACAGCTTTCGGGTGGTCAGCGACAGAGAATCGCCATTGCGCGTGCTGTGCTTAAAGATCCGAAAATATTGATCCTTGATGAAGCTACGTCCTCCCTGGATTCCGAATCGGAACGACTGGTGCAGGATGCCCTAGAAAAATTGATGAAAGGCCGTACTTCCATTGTTATTGCTCACCGTCTTTCAACCATCAGGCAGGCCGATAATATTCTGGTCCTTGATCATGGCAGGATTATCGAACAGGGAACTCATGATTGCAGTTTGCAGTATAGTATACATAATTGATTTTTAGCAACCGGAATTACAAATTCCGTACTCGGTTGAGCGGGATTACAAATCCCGCTCAACATCTATTTTCTCACAAAATTCCTCCAATGGCTGTTATCCTTATAATCTGCCAGTACAAATGTTGTGTTTGCAAATGAATAAGACGTCATCAGGTTGTTAAGTTCCTGTTTCATCATATTGATGCTATTGGCTATTAACTCAGGGTTAAATCCTTTGAGCCCAAGGTCAATCACCATTTCCATTGAGACTACACGGCCTAATACTTTACCAAGTTCAACTAACTTTCGCTGCGGCAGTTGTGTGTCGAGATTAAAGTTAAGTAACTCTTTAATGTGTTCAACTGATTTCGCGGTAAGCGAATAGCTTTTCAGGAATTGAAAAAGGTTACTTTCTTTTGCCTGTTTCATGAGTTTAACAACTGATTCTGAAATCTGGGCGTAAAGCATATCGTTTGATCCTTCAAAAATCTGGAAAGGGCGGCTATCCACAATGGCTCGACCGGCAATATGGTCCTGTTTGTAAGCTTTCGCTCCAATCAGTTGAAATAAATGCTGTGCGGCATCCTGCATCAGGTCGGTAACAACGGTTTTTGCGGAGTTAGCTTTTAGCCCTTCCGGAGCAAGATCTTTTTCCACACCTGCATTTTCACTGCTGTGAGCACAAATAGCTGAAGTTATGGTGTACGCTGACTGTATGCTCGCTAACCTCTGTTGTACCTGGTCGTAATTGAAAAGACTTTTTGCTCCGATAAATCGTGTTTCACAATGTTTTATAGCTTCGTCAAGCATCCGTTTGATAAAGCCCATTGCCATTGCCGGGATTTCCAGCCTGCTGCGATGCAAGGTATCCAGCATCATTGAAATACCTGTGGTTTTGGGTTCAAGCCGATACAATCGTGGTATCTTCACATCAATCTTATTGCGGCCATATGGAATCATATATAACCCAAGATTTTCAAAATACTCTTCTACCTCAATCCGCTGACCGGTTTTATTATTGTCACTAATAAAAAAATCGATATCGCGCATCAAATCTCCTCCCGGTGATTTCCGGCGTGCAGTCAGTAACCAGTAATCGGCTGTGCCTGTTAATCCTGCCCAATGTTTTGTGCCTTTCAAATGATAGTGATCATCACTTTCAGTAAAAGAGGTTTGCATATTTAATGCATTGCTGCCAAAGTCGGGTTCAGTAATCATTAATCCACCCATCTTTCTGTCGGCAGTAAACCCTTTAAAAATAGCTTGCTTTATATCTTCGTTTGCATATTTATTAACGGGTTGAAGAAAAAGTCCCCAATTAATCCCAAATGTAAGTCCTAATGCAAGCGATTCGTATGATGCGGCTGACACAATTTCAATTCCCTCGTTTTCGTGTGCTCCCCGGCCACCAAAGGCTTCAGGAATAAAGGCTAAAAACGGATCGGAGGAAAGAATTTCACGCATTATGTAAGGAGGCAGGCCCCGCTGCGTTTCAAGCTGGTTAATATCAGCCCTCTGATGAAACACATTTTCTAAGGTATTCCGGAAATTTTCAAGAAACTCATTGAATGGCAGTTGTATACTTGCTGAAGGCTTTTTAGCCTCAACATATTGATTTATATATTCCATATAGGGGTTAAATCAGTGATTGTAATTTAGTTTATTCTGCACCCTATGTTTTTTGCTGACTTACTGATAATTTGAACTGATTGTCAATAATGATGCTGAATTATAAAAGGGAACATTTTTGCTTTAATGAACAACAAATGAACCTCTTGATTGTTTTTCCAACTTTTGAATAGAAACATGGTTCTGTTTTTAAAATAATGGTTTTATGATAAACAATCTGAATCTGGTTTTGAATTATTCCTTACTGATATTCGAAATTGATCACAAATGATTGATTTTAAATCTATCACGATTTTTCATACTTTTGCCATAAATAGAACGTTATGCAATTATAAAATTTTTGTTAAATGAGACAAACATCAGTATTTTTATTTGTGATACTTTTCAGTTTAATCTTGTTTTCCTGTTCGAAAGAAGCTGGTGAAGGAGGGAATTCAACAATCTTTGGGAAAATCATTACTTATAATTACAATGCAGAATTCACCAATTTGAGAGGCATATACCCAGGAGCTGATGAATATGTTTACCTGATATATGGCAATAATCGAAGCTATAGTGAACGGATCAGAAGTAACTACGAAGGGATTTACGAATTCAAATATTTGCGTTCGGGCGACTATACCATTTATGTATATTCAAAAGATTCCGCACTGACCTTAGTATCCGGAATTTACCCGGTTATAAAAAAAATTACGATTAAGGGGAAAAAGCAGACTTTAGAGGTTGAAGATATAAAAATATTCAAGTAGCGGATTAGTTACAATTGTTTATTTAAGTTATTAACAGGTAGACTTTTTCCACTCGAAATATCAAATAACCTCTGTCATGATTAATCTCTCAAATATGCTTTCACCATTCACTCCTATAAGCCTGGATGAAATGGATCATGTACAATTGTTAAACCGGATTGATACAAAATATATACTGCATGAAGATCAGCTACAGGAATACATTGAAGCAATAACATCAAAATATAAAATACTTGTAATTGGCGGGAAAGTATTTCATCCTTACGAAAACCTTTACTTTGATACTCCTGACTTTCATCTTTATCAAATGCATCACAACGGAAAAGGAAACCGGTTTAAATTACGCTGCCGAAAGTATGTAACCACAGGTATCTCTTTTTTCGAAATAAAGACAAAAACAAACAAACGCCGGACTATTAAAAACAGAATTCAAATTGCAAGTATCCCTGAATCACTTGATGAAAATCTGAATCAATACATTACTGATCATACACCGGGAGAATATCAGAATTACATTCCTTCTCTTCAGGTTTATTTTGACAGGATAACATTAGTTAATAAGTCAGCCAGGGAGCGACTTACTTTCGATTTGAATCTCAGGTATAAACATAACGGAATTGAAAAAAAAATTCCGAATATCGTAATTGTAGAAGTCAAGCAGGAAAAAAATACTCTTTCCCCCTTAAGGGAACGAATGAAGATGCAAAGACAGCCACAAAATTATCTGAGTAAATACTGTTTAGGATTAACCAGTTTGCATAAAGAATTGAAAAGGAATAATTTTAAACATAAATTTTTGGAATTAAATAAGTTCGGGTATGACATTCTTTAAACAATCGCTTTCTATCATTTTCTTGCTGGGTTTGCTTAGTTGGTACACACCTGTTTCTGCACAGTCAAATATGCCGGCTCAGCCTGCTTCCGAAAAAGCAGTTATTACAAATGAAAACGAAGTAACGGCTATTAATCTCGAGAATGATCCAAAAAACGAGGTTGTTGTTTTGAACAAGCGCTTTGTTTATGGTATAGGTTTCGATATTGCAACTATGCTGCTTATTTTCGGATTGATTTATTTTCCAAATTACAGGAATAAGGAGTTTATGTTCACATTTTTTCTTTTCAATATTATCATTTTCATTATCACGTTTGTGCTGAATAAAACAAATATTTCAATGGGCGCTGCCTTTGGACTGTTTGCTGTCTTTTCCATGTTGAGGTACAGAACCGAAGGTATTTCGATGAAGGAAATGACATATCTTCTTATTTCGATTGCTCTTGGTCTCATTAATGCTATTGGTTTGAATTTGCTGCCAATCGTGGTATTCAACTCAATTTTTTTCATCTTTATTTTTGTACTTGATCATCCGATGGTTTTCAAACAGGAATATTCAAAAACAGTTATTTATGAAAATATTGATTTAATCCGGCCCGAAAATCATGAGTTATTAATGGCGGATTTACGCACACGTACCGGGTTTAATATTCACCGCTATACGATTATGTCGTTTGACTTTTTAAAAGATGCCACTTCGATAACCATCTACTATTACAAAAAAAAATAGATTGAGTATGTTTTCAAAGATGGTTCGTTTTATCGCTCTTTTTACTTTCCTTACAGGTTTACTTTATTGTTCTCCGCTAAAAGGACAGATGAAAGATGCGGGTTTATGGACTGCTGCCGGTTTTGAATTTAAGTTGGTTAAAAAGGTAACGGCGAGTATTTCAGAGGAAGTCAGATTCAATGAAAATATAAGCGAAGTCGGCATGATTCTTACTGATTTCGGGGTTTCTTATAAATACAACAAACATTTCCAGTTCGATGTTGGATACAGGTATTCTCAGAAAAAGAAAGTTGAAGACTATTATAGTGTTAGACACAGGTTTACTGTTGGTATCAAGTATGAAAAAAAGATAAAACCTTTTCAGTTTCAATATCGAATCCGTTTACAGGATCAGTATTCTGATATCGGTCGAGCTTCAGATAGTAGAATCCCGGAGTATTATCTCCGGAATAAACTCGGGCTGAACCTGGATCTAGATAAGCCTTATTCTCCTTACATTTCGCTTGAACTCTTTTCGCCACTTAATTATCCACGCATCATCGCTTGTGATGGTATCCGAACTTTAGCAGGAGTAGAGTATAAGTTATCGAAACATCATAAATTAGATTTTTATTACCTGGTTCAGAAAGAATTAAATGTGAGCAACCCGGTTACTGATTTTGTTCTTGGATTAGGATATGTTTATAAGATGTAAGTTATAAGTTAGGAGATATAAGTTTATTAGAAATAAGGTCTGAACAGAATAAGGGTGCATACCGGCAGCTTGTTGATTTTTACAATAAACAGTCCAGGACAATGGAGATAATCTTCTGGTTCTGAGACAAAGAAGAAACAATCTTGCTTTTCCTTTCCATTTGTTGTAATTTTAGTAGAAATAAAATTCAAAATTATGGCTACGGATTTCAAATGCCCACATTGCCTTAATCTGTTAAACGTTGGTGATAATGTTGTGTTTTCGACACGCAACAGTTGGGGGAAGCAAGGATTAATTATACTGCATCCTGAGTTGGGTAACTATTCAGTGATCAAACATCCCGGTTTTCATGTATTTGAAGGAGAGATATTGGAATTTTACTGTCCTTTCTGTAATAAGCAATTATTGTCGGCACGAAATCCGAATCTTGCCAGTATATTGATGAATGACGAAAACGGAATTG
>CAJDUB010000119.1_pt1 | contig 10666 bp, 8 predicted proteins | sample 7390251 | NCBI WGS metagenome assembly CAJDUB01 (sample SAMEA7055665, study PRJEB34461) | soil metagenome | biome: terrestrial ecosystem; feature: Peninsula; material: soil | place: Antarctica | collected 2016
TACCTTATTTTTTGAAATTATTCTAAAAGAGATATCAAACTTATAACGTGTGTGCAATTTTATAAAATTGCATAAATCAGTTAAATTGATTTTGTAAAAACCATTCGAGGTAAGTTCCTGAAACATCTAAAACCAATTTTTCACACATTACTTTGCCAGGTTGGGATTGTTTGCAACATCAATATTTTCGGCAAGAGTCCAAAATCCATTTCTAAAAATATACCCATCGTAAGCATCCCCGGCAGGAACGTAATACTTCCTGAAACCTTTCATTGAAGGATCCATAGGGATCATACGGTCCATCACAATCAGCCAGGTATTCTCCTTTTTCAATTTTTTCCGTTTTTCAACAATTATTGACTGGTAATCATAACGTAAAAGCATGGTTGCCTTTTCGGCATATTCAATTATCACTCTGTTTTTTATGCCTTTATCAGTTTTAAATACAGGTTTTCCAAACAATATGTTACCGTTATTATCAACAGAGATAATATCTATAAATTTACGGTTTGAGCTTGAGGTAAAACCATCCCATCCAAGCAAAGTGTATGCTTTTTGACCGCCTGTTTCAACTTCAATCAGGTTATAATAAATTGCTCCATACCATTCTTGTGGTGTCAACTGTCGGCTATCCAGATTAGTCGGATCAATATCCTTGGATTGCAGTGGGATTATGGTGCTTTTATCTTTTTTAAATTCAATAAACCCGAAATATTTATTAGTTCCATCTGCTAACGGTACATTCCAGGTATAGATGCCAAAACTCCCATCAGCCGAGGCTACCCGTGTTATTCCATAAATTGAATCAAAAGCAAAATTGCCGGATGGACCGGATTCAAGCACAGACTGAAACCGAGTAAAAAAGACAGTATTGACTTGCAGTTTGTCCGAATCTGTTTTTTGCTTCCAGATGAGCGTACTTAATTTACTGAGCGAATCCTGTATCTCCGATTTACTTGTAGCTGATTGAGAAAATGCACAATCAGAGACAAAAAACAAAATCAGAATTACAGATATAATTATAATTTTCATTTCGGAATTCCTCTACTTATTTGACAATAATGACAAAAGTATGATTTTTGCTGTAATTTCGCAATTCATAAAAAGTTCAAAACGCCAGATATCTATAAAAAGTATGATTCAAACTCTTTCACTTGATTTGCGCATAAATGCATTTGTTGAACTTGGTAAAGTAATGGGGCAGGCAGCAGAAAGTTATTCAAATCAAGAAACCGATTTTGCAAACCTGTATCCCGAATTAAGTTATTCACTGCAATCTGCGTACCAGCATAATAAATGGTTCACACCTTCGAACATTGCCTTTGCATTACATGCATGGAAAGAGGCATTAACCGAAAAAGCAATTACAAAATGGACAGATGCGTATAAACCTGGCATTCAAAACACTAAACCGAAAAGAGTTGCCGTGATTATGGCAGGAAACATCCCCCTTGTTGGATTTCATGATTTTCTGTGTACTCTTATATCCGGACATATTTTCATCGGAAAGCTTTCGTCAGACGATAAAATACTTCTTCCGGCTATAGCAGATGTACTTTGCAAAATTGAACCATTGTTTAAGGAAAAGGTTCAGTTTACAGAAGGCACCTTGAAGAATTTCGATGCCATAATTGCCACAGGGAGTAATAATACAGCACGATATTTTGAATACTATTTTTCGAAATATCCGCATATAATCCGCAAAAACAGGAATGGGGTTGCTGTTTTAAATGGAAATGAAAATTCTGACACATTAAAAAGACTTGGGACTGATATATGCACATATTTCGGTCTGGGATGCAGGAATATTTCAAAAATATTTATTCCGGATGGTTATGCCCCTGAAAAACTCTTTGCAGCCATTGAGCCTTATAAAGAAACACTGTTTGTCCATAATAAATATATGAATAATCACAGCTATCACAGTTCAATCTATTTATTGAACAATACGCCTCATTTAGACAATGATGTTTTTCTTTTAACTGAATCCGATCAGTACTCCTCTCCTATTCCTGTACTTTATTATGAGTTTTATAACAACATTAAAATGCTAAAGAAAAAACTAAAGCAAGATTATGAGTTAATACAATGCATTGCCAGCGAAATACTTACGTGGGAAAATGTTGTTCCGATCGGTAACACTCAAAGCCCTGGATTAAATGATTATGCTGATGGAATTGACACTTTAATGTTTTTAATTGAGCAATAAATACATTTCACTGAAACATGCTAACAAAATATTGTTAAAGAAAATGTTAGAAATATTTGTTTGTACGGGAAAAATGTATAATTTTGCAGCCCTGAAAATAAAGCTGAAAGCATCATGAGAAAAGACATTCACCCAAAGGATTACCGCCTTGTAGTTTTTAAAGATATATCGAACGACGACATGTTTTTAACACGTTCGACTGTTAATACAAAGGAAACAATACTATACGAAGATGGTAAGGAATACCCACTTGTAAAATTGGAAATTTCAAACACATCACATCCTTTTTATACCGGCAAAATTAAACTTGTTGATACAACAGGACGTGTTGATAAATTCCGTCAGAAAATGGAGAAATCAGCACAAATGAAAACGAAGACCAAGTAGTTTTTGTATCATTTGAAAAGAATAATGAGGCTATCCGCTCCGGATAGCTTTTTTTTTTGATATTAAACAGTCAATTTATTAAAAGTTAATCACTTTTACATTGCAGAGTAAACAGATGCTTGTATCTTTATTGTCATTATTTAAATAGCAAATTTTGATGATCAATTTTATACTCTTCGACGATGAGAGTCGCATTTCGCTGCGACCACTCACTTTTTTCCGTCCGGTAAGTGCCATCCGGTCAGGTATTCTGACCATCAGTGAAAAGTGGGAAAAACATCTGGATTCAACAGTTTCGTTCCTGACCGAAAATTATCTCCAGGAGAAATTTCCCTTAAAAGTAGGCAATGATAATTTCCTGATCAATGGCTCTGTTTTGCCCAACCAGGAACTTATAACTGAAATTTTGTCACTTCCTGAGGATACATCTTTAATGCATGGCGAAAACGTTATTGCCATTCATCTAACAGCCGAAAACCTCAAGCATTTCAGGCCCGGAGTTGCTCCCAACTTAAAAAGCCTGGTAATAAAATCGCCTTTCGTTAAAACAAATAATACCTGGGATATTTTCGGGAATAACAAACAATCCATTATTGATGACTTTAATTTATTAACCAATAAACGGGTTTCAGCTAAAATTTCGCCAACCAACCAGGTTTTAGGGAAAAACTTATTTGTTGAAGAAGGCGTTAATATTGAGTTTTCAACCATAAACACACTGAAAGGCCCTGTTTATATCGGCAAACATGCTGAAGTGATGTCAGGCTGTCATATTGAAGGACCTGTTGCTTTAGGAGAACATTCTGTTTTAAAAATGGGGACACTGGTATATCAAGGTACAACCATTGGTCCCTGGTGTAAGGCAGGTGGTGAAATAAGTAATAGCATACTATTTGGCTATTCGAGTAAAGCTCACGACGGATTCCTTGGCGACTCAGTAATTGGAGAATGGTGCAATATGGGTGCCGGAACAACTACCAGTAATTTAAAAAACAATTATGAAGCTGTAAAACAATGGAGTTATGGCGAAAACAAATTTGTAACCACCGGTCTTCAATTTTGCGGATTGGTGATGGGCGATCATACTAAAACCGGGATCAGCTCCATGTTCAACTCAGGCACAACTTCCGGAGTATGCTCAAATATTTTCGGCGTAAGCTACCAACGTAATTTCATACCATCGTTTGTTTGGGGAGGCACTTCAGGCTTCAGGAAACATAAATTAAATGAGGCTATGGACACAGCAAAAGCTGTTTATGCGCGACGCGGCCTGCCATTCGATACAATTGAAGAAAATATTTTCACTGCCGTATTTGAATTAACTAAGGACAATCGTCTAATGTAATTTGAATAATCCTCTACTTCGCGTTTCACATATATTTTCTAAAATTGAAGCTTATTAATGTCCAATAAATCAAAATCGAATTTTATATCAACTGACTTTACGCAATTTATTGATTAGGAAAGTGAACCAACTTAAAATCTGATAATAAAATTTGCCGGGCAAGCCAACCTTAAATTCTTCTTTTTGCTCAAGCATGACAAAACTCTTTTATCCCTATAAACTGAACACATAAATCATAGACTTGTTATTTGAGTGGCATGGTTATTGACCAATCACTGATGCTAATAATCCGGCATAGTATATGCCAAACTGTCATTTTGCTTATGGATAACAATATAAATATAGCTGACCTTCATCTTTCAAATGTAATGGAAGACGAAACCGAATTCATTCCTTTGCTTTCTGCTGAAGATGAAGAGATAATTAATGCCGAAGACGTACCACCGGTTTTACCTATTTTACCCTTGCGAAATACGGTCTTATTTCCCGGAGTTGTAATACCCATAACTGTTGGTCGCGATAAATCAATCCGCCTGATCAAGGAATTTTATAAAGGTGAACGCATCATTGGAGTGGTTTCACAAAAGGATGGAGATATTGAAGATCCTGATTTCGATGATCTTAATAAAATAGGAACCGTTGCTTATATTATTAAAATTCTGCAACTACCCGATGGCAATACTACTGCAATTATTCAAGGAAAAAAGCGCTTTGAACTCGGAACAATGCTTCAGTCAGAGCCTTATTTTAAAGCTGAAGTTCAAGGTATTGATCAAAAGGTCTTTATTTCGAAAAAGGACAAACGTTTCGAAGCTTTAATTGCATCAATTAAAGACCTTTCCATTCAAATAATCAATCAATCGCCCAACTTGCCGAGCGAAGCTGCTTTTGCAATCAAGAACATTGAGAGTCCGGTATTCCTTGTCAATTTTGTTGCTTCAAACCTCAATGTTGAAATTACCGAAAAGCAAAATCTGCTCGGAATTCTTGATCTGGAGGAACGCGCCAATCGAGTATTAGGACTTCTTACCAAGGAATTACAGATGCTGGATTTGAAAAACCAGATTCAGAATAAAGTAAAGGTTGATATGGATAAACAGCAGCGCGATTATTTATTAAATCAGCAGCTGAAACAGATACAGGAAGAGTTAGGAAGCAATCCTAATGAGCAACAGATAAATGAAATTAAAGCCAAAGCTTACTCAAGAAAATGGCCTGAAGTTGCATTCAAAGTTTTCGAAAAGGAAATAGCTAAGTTACAGCGGATGAATCCCATGGCAATGGAGTTTGGCATGCAGGTTAACTACCTCGAAGTAATGGTTGACTTACCCTGGGACACCTTTACACCGGATAATTTTGATTTACATCGTGCACAGAAGGTTTTGGATAAAGACCATTACGGCATGGAGAAAATCAAAGAACGAATTATTGAATACCTGGCAGTACTGAAACTTAAGGACGATATGAAATCGCCCATTCTTTGCCTGGTAGGTCCTCCCGGAGTTGGAAAAACATCGCTGGGTAAATCCATTGCAAGAGCAATCGGGCGAAATTACATCCGTATGTCATTAGGTGGATTGCACGACGAAGCTGAAATTCGTGGACATCGGCGTACCTATATTGGCGCTATGCCTGGCAGGATTATACAAAGTATCCGTAAAGCAAAATCTTCAAATCCGGTATTTGTTCTTGATGAAATTGACAAAGTTTCAGGTATGACTGTTAACGGTGATCCTTCGGCTGCTTTACTGGAAGTACTTGATCCAGAACAAAATATATCGTTCTACGACAACTTCCTTGAAGTTGAATACGATTTATCGAAAGTGATGTTTATTGCTACGGCCAATTCCTTAAATTCAGTTCATCCTGCTTTACGCGACAGGATGGAAATAATTGACCTGAGTGGATATCTTATTGAAGAAAAAATTGAAATTGCCCGCAAACACCTGGTACCAAAACAATTAAAGGAACATGGCATTGATAAAAGCAAAATCACCTTTAGTAAACCTGTGCTGCAGGCTATCATCGAAAATTACACAAGGGAATCAGGAGTGCGGCTGCTTGAAAAAACCATAGCGAAAGTTATCCGCAACCGGGCGCGCTATATAGCTATGAATGAGGAAATTCCTTCTATGCTTTCAGGCGCAGACCTGGAGAAAATTCTTGGTCCAGCTCCATTTAACAGTGAGAAAAGTTATGCTGGAAACACCCCCGGAGTAGCTACGGGCCTTGCATGGACGGCCGTTGGAGGAGAAATTTTATTTGTAGAAGTAAGCCTGAGCCCGGGCAAAGGCAACCTTACAGTTACGGGTAATCTTGGAGATGTGATGAAAGAATCAGCTTCTCTTGCTTTTGAATACCTGAAATCGCATGCAAGCTTATTGAAAATTGAAGATAATGTTTTCGAAAAATGGAATGTACATATTCATGTTCCTGAAGGTGCAACACCTAAAGATGGACCTTCGGCTGGCATTACAATGTTTACTGCGCTTGCTTCAGCCTTTATCAAAAAGCCTGTAAATGAAAAGTTTGCCATGTCAGGTGAAATCACACTTAGAGGGCGAATATTACCAGTGGGAGGAGTTAAAGAAAAAATACTTGCAGCCAAGCGAGCTAAAATCACTGATATTGTTTTATCAGAAGATAACAGAAGGGATATTATGGAAATTAAACCGGATTATATAAAAGGATTAAAATTCCATTACCTGAGAGATATGATGGATGTACTTGTAAAGTGATGTCAACAGGTAACACGTTCATTTTAAAATTAAGCTATCTTTTATCGGGATAGCTTTTTTATTTAGGTTCAAAGCTTTACTTTACATTAAAAGCATCCAAAATCATATATATTTATTCCGATTTAAGAAAGGGTATCATGCAAACCCCTAAATTTGAAAATTCATTTCAAAATACCCTATGAAGTTCCCGATTTCGGTTTGCCTTTCATTATTTTCTTTTTTTACCTGTGCCAGAACCCATGCGCCAGGTGATGCAATTTTATCATCCAATATCCTGTTAAAACTATATACGAAATCATTGGCAACTGCCTTTCTCCCTGTCTTTTTATCAAAAGCATCATCATTTATAAAGAAAACATCGGCTAAAAGTTGGGAGGTATCTCCTGATGGGCTGAATTATACTTTTCATCTGCGAAACGATGTTTTTTTTATAAATGATGATGCTTTTGATAAAAAGACAGGGAGAAAGGCAGTTGCCAATGATTTCGTATATAGTTTTAACAGGTTATTGGATGATAAAATTGCATCACCTGGCGCATGGGTTCTGGCACAGGTAAAAAAAGAAAACAATGAAAATAGTTTTGTTGCTCCTAATGATAGCACACTGATTATCAGGCTAAAAACCCCATTCCCTCCTTTCCTGGGTTTACTGAGCATGCAGTATTGTTCAGTTGTACCTAATGAAGCTGTAGAAAAGTATGGTGCTGATTTCAGGAAACATCCTGTTGGTACCGGCCCGTTCAAATTAGGTATGTGGAAAGAGGGAGTTAAACTGGTAATGCTTAGAAATGAGCATTATTTTGAAACCGGCCCTGATGGTCCTCTTCCCTATCTTGATGCTGTGGCCGTTACTTTTATTGTTGACAAGCAGTCTGCTTTCCTCGAATTTATCAAAAGAAATCTTGATTTTATATCAGGAATTGATGCCAGTTATAAAGATGAGTTATTAACCAGCAACGGCGATTTACGACAGAAATATTCCCCTGAAATAAATCTGACCAAACAACCTTATCTCAATACGGAATATCTTGGAATACTGGTTGATACAAATTTCAAAGCTGCTTCTGAAAGCCCGCTCAAATTAAAGCTTGTCAGGCAGGCTGTAAATTATGGTTTCGACAGGGTAAAAATGATGCGGTATCTTAGAAATAATATCGGAATTGCCGGTACAGCGGGTTTTGTTCCTGCAGGTATACCTTGGTTTGACCAGAAACAGGTTGAGGGCTATCATTATGATCCGGATAAAGCCATGCATTTGCTGAGTAAAGCCGGGTTTCCTGGAGGGAAAGGACTCCCGCCCATAACGCTAACTACTAATGCTTCCTATCTTGATCTTTGCAAATTCATTCAAAGTCAGCTCGGAGAAATAGGAATAAATATTAAAATTGATGTTACTCCTCCCGCAACATTGAGAGAAATGATTGCCCATTCGAAAGTGAGTTTTTTCAGGGGATCGTGGATAGCGGATTACCCGGATGCCGAAAATTATCTTTCGGTGTTTTACACACCTAATTTTTGTCCCGCGGGACCTAATTACACTCACTTTTCATCGGCTTCTTTTGATAAAATCTATAACGAAAGCCTGCACAAGAATAATGATTCGTTGCGAGGGCTTAAGTACATGCAAATGGACCGGATTCTTATTGAAGAAGCTCCCGTTGTGGTATTATATTACGATGAAGTACTGCGGTTCAGCCGGAAAAATATCTCCGGCCTGGGATCCAATCCATTGAACCTACTTAATTTAAAACAAGTAAAAAAACAAAATGACATTTAAAGACTTCCAAAAAATCGAGCCACAGGATATCAATCAGAATCCTTTTAAACTTATTGATGACGATTGGTTCCTGCTTTCTGCAGGTAATATTACTACTTTTAATACCATGACTGCCAGTTGGGGCGGGATGGGTATTTTGTGGAATAAACCGGTCATATTCTGTTTTGTAAGGCCTCATCGGTACACTTATAAATTCATGGAATCCAATGAATACTTCACCATGAGTTTTTTCAATGAAAAATACCGGGATGCATTGAATCTTTGCGGCAAGAAATCAGGTCGTGATACAGACAAAATGAAATCTACCGGACTCAAACCTGTTGAATCTCCTGAAGGATCTATATTTTATGAACAGGCAGAACTTATGATAGAGTGCCGAAAACTCTATTTCTCGGATATTATACCGGAGCATTTCCTGCTGGAAGGAATACATGCAAACTACCCAAAAAAAGACTATCACCGAATGTATATCGGCGAAATTACTTCCTGTTTCAGTAACACGAAGTAAGACAGGTGAAAGCTTAGTCGGGCAATTGATTTCAGTAGCATGGCACTCGCAGAAAAGTCTTTTTTGGGTTAAATATTATTTTGATGTGCTGTGAAATGAATACCTGAGTATAGCTTCCGGTTTTTTGTTTTTTTCTTGTTCTTTTGTCATGCCACAAAAGAACCAACTTAGCGCAGCGGTCTAAAGAGCTCCTTTAAAAATAAGCAATGGGCGAATAAAAAGTCTAGACTTAATATAAATTTCACACAGATATACGACTCGGTAAGGCTCGCAAAGAATATATTCAATCCGAAATTAAAAAAAAAATCACATTTCTTTAAAATCTTATATATCAAAATTTGTTTCCAGCACATCAAAAGAATATGTAGCCCTTTTTTGCAGATTTTTGTAAGTGATAATAATAAATTTGTATTTTAGCCAGTTCCAAAAGAGAGTAACACCTATATTGGTTCTTTTTTTTGTAAAAAACTGAACTTCCTTGAAAATAGTCCACAAAATACGCGAAAAATTTGCTAAGTCATTTCTGATTACTCATGTAAATGAAATGGACCGTAAACAAAAACAAACAAACCTGAAAAGTGCCAGGACAGTTGCTTTATTGTATTATCTCCCTGACGAAACCACCTATAAATCATTTGAAGCCATTTTAAGTAGATTTAGTGATATAAATTTGAAAATCAGTGTAGTTTGTTATACTGATTCTAAAGTATCACCTCACTATTTCATACCTAAAATATCACAGAATATTGTTACCTCTAAAAATGTTAACTGGAGATTCCAACCACAAAATGACTTTGTAAAGGAATTTATTAATACTGAATTTGATATTTTAATCGACCTGAGTTTAGCCGAATACCTTCCTTTACTTTATTGTGCTGCATTATCAAAAGCAGGATTAAAAGTGGGCAGATTCCAGGAAAATCACCAATTGTTTTATGACCTTATGATTAATACCGGGCAGGATGAGACAATTGATTCTTTTGTTACACAGGTAATACATTATTTAAGCAGAATAAATAACTAAACAGATGAACAAAAAATTCAAAGGGACCGGGGTTGCAATAGTTACTCCTTTTCACAAACAAGGCACCATTGATTTTACGGCACTTGAGCGGCTTATTGAACATCTTATTGCAGGAGGGGTAAATTATCTTGTTGTTAGAGGAACTACAGCCGAAACTGCTGCTCTAACCCGGGAAGAAAAGCATGCTCTTGCTGATTTTGTTGTTGATATTGTAAATAAACGAATCCCTCTTGTATTGGGAATCGGAAGCAATAATACCCAGGATGTTATAAATGCTATTCGTTCCAATTCGCTCGAAGGGTATGATGCCATACTTTCAGTTACGCCATACTATAATAAACCGCAGCAACGCGGTCTTTATCTGCATTATAAAAATATTGCAACTGTCAGCCCGCTTCCTATTATCATGTATAATGTGCCCAGCAGAACCTCGGTAAATATGAAACCCGAAATTACTTTGCAGCTTGCTTCGGAATTTGATAATATTATTGGAGTTAAAGAAGCATCCGGTAATATTGAACAGGTTATGGATATTATCCGAAATAAACCCAAAGACTTCCTTGTAATATCAGGTGACGATATGCTTACTTTACCTTTACTTGGTATGGGAGCCGATGGTGTTATTTCAGTAGTGGCTAATGCTTATCCCGACTTATTTTCGAAAATGGTTTCGCTTGG
>CAJDUB010000180.1_pt1 | contig 10575 bp, 10 predicted proteins | sample 7390251 | NCBI WGS metagenome assembly CAJDUB01 (sample SAMEA7055665, study PRJEB34461) | soil metagenome | biome: terrestrial ecosystem; feature: Peninsula; material: soil | place: Antarctica | collected 2016
CACAATGAAACAATATCACGACTTATTAAAGCATGTACTTTCGACCGGTGTAAAAAAAGAGGACCGCACCGGTACGGGCACAATCAGTGTGTTCGGTTACCAGATGCGTTTTAACCTGGCAGAAGGATTTCCGGCTGTTACTACCAAAAAACTTCATCTGCGTTCGATCATTCACGAACTGCTGTGGTTTTTAAAAGGCGAAACCAATATAAAATACCTGCACGATAATAAAGTTACTATTTGGGACGAGTGGTCTGATCCGCAAGGAAATCTTGGTCCTGTTTACGGATATCAGTGGCGATCATGGCCTGCAGTTGACGGAACCTACATTGACCAGGTGAGCCAGGTGATTCAAACAATAAGAAAAAATCCTGACTCAAGGCGGATTATTATAAGTGCCTGGAATGTAGGAATGATAAAAGATATGGCTCTGCCGCCCTGCCATTTATTGTTTCAGTTTTATGTTGCCGACGGCAAACTGTCGTGCCAGTTATATCAGCGCAGCGCGGATATCTTTCTTGGAGTACCCTTTAATATTGCCTCCTACGCATTACTAACTATGATGATTGCCCAGGTTACAGGTTTGCAACCCGGCGATTTTGTTCACACGTTTGGCGATGCCCATATTTATATGAACCACATGGATCAGGTTAATCTGCAGCTTTCGCGCGATTTCCGGCCGCTACCGCAAATGAAAATAAATCCTGATGTGAAAAACATTTTCGATTTCAAATACGAAGATTTTGAACTGACAGGTTACGATCCGCATCCGGGGATTAAAGCGCCGGTAGCAGTTTGATGAAAAAGTCTCAGGATCCAAGAACCAAGACCCAAATTCCAGGTTCAAAGTTCTATGTTCAAGGTTCGCACGGTAATAGTAATCACAAGACATGTAGAAATCAGCGATTGGAAATCGCTGCACCCGAAAGTTAATCCCGAAACGCTGAAACTCTTCAATCCCATCAATCCCATCAATCCCATCAATCTAATCAATCCCCTCAATCCAAATGAAACCCATCTCCATCATAGTCGCCATAGCTCAAAACAACGCCATAGGTAAGGATAATCAGTTACTCTGGCATATTCCGGCTGACCTGAAACGTTTTAAACAACTAACTACAGGCCATACAATCGTTATGGGCAAACGCACCTTTTACTCCTTACCCATCAGGCCTCTACCAAACAGGCATAGCATTGTTATTACCGATATTCACGGTGAACAAATTGATGGATGTACCATGGCTTATTCCATTGAAGAAGCTATAGAAAAAATGGATGATGAAAAGGAGAATTTTATAATCGGCGGAGGTTCGGTTTACCGTCAGTTTCTGCCTTTAGCGCAGCAATTGTATCTCACCATCGTTCAAAAAGATTTTGACGCAGATACCTTTCTGGAAATTGATTTATCGGAATGGGCAACCATTGAACGTGAAGATCACCCGGAAGAAGAACTGCCTTACTATTATATAAATCTGAAAAGGAAATAGCTACTTCCCCTAACTATTTAACGTTTTCGTTAACTGTTAACTTTTTTTTGACCCCTCTGCCCTTCGGGCATCTCCCCGGAGGGGAGAACCCTTTTAGAGTTATAATCTAACTATTGACTATTTTCTGTTCCCCTTTAACCATTTTCCTTTAACCATTAACTATTTCCCGTTAACCATTCACTATTTTCCATTAACTATTAACTGCAGCAACCTCAGGCTGCCTTGCCCCGCATATTCCTGATTACACTGTACGTGAAAATCCCAAGTCCGATCCAAACTAATACAAAACTTATCATATAAGCTGCCTGGAAAGCTTCTCTGAATACGAATACTCCAATCAGCAATTGTATGGTAGGTGTAAGATACTGAAAAAACCCAAGCATAGATAACGGTATACGTGTGGCAGCAATCCCGAACCAGAACAAGGGTAAAGCCGTAACGGGACCGCCCATAATAAGAAGTATATCAGTAAAAGTTGAGTAATGCCCGAACGCTCCGGTTCCCTGCATATTTACATGCCAAATGTACCAGAGTGCCACAGGCGAAAGTAATAATGTTTCGACCATAAGCCCGGGCATGGATTGCAGGTTAGCTTTCTTCCGTATCAATCCATACAAGCCAAATGAAAATGCAAGAACAAGCGATATCACCGGTAGTTTCCCATAGTGAACACTCAAAAAGCCAACGCCCGCAAATGCGAATGCTACAGCTATTCCCTGTAACCGTGATAAGCGTTCCTTTAAAAAAATCATTCCAAGAAAAACACTTACCATAGGATTAATATAATATCCCAGGCTGGCATCAACAATATGGTCATTGTTAACAGCATAAATATAGGTAAACCAGTTTACGCCTATCAGGAAGCCCGATAGAACTAACGTGCTCAGGATTTTAGGTGAGGCGAGATATTGAATGAAAAGTCTTTCCTTGCGCCATGCCAGAATGATAAACAGAAAGATCATCGACCAAACAATACGATGAGCAAGTATCTGTTGCGGAGGAACATGCAACAGCAATTTCCAATACAACGGAAAAATGCCCCAGATACTGTAAGTTACCAGAGCATATACCATTCCGGATTTATATAACTTCTGCTGCTCTGTGGTTAAACTCATTTTTGAAATTTGGGGCAAAAGTAGGATTTATAGATTAGATGGTTGTTGTAAATATAAAATTCTTTACTTATGAGGACGAAAGGGAGAAGGGGCGAGGGTCGCCTTTGAAAAGCCAACAGAGTTATATATAGGTAAATACGACAAAGTGGCAATAAATAAAAAGTATATTCGATAATTTATGTTAAATATGGTTATACATTTGAAAAACGATAAGCTTTTCCAGAAAGTTGGTTTATACGTGTTGTATCAATTGAAAAATATGAGATTACGAACAATAATGAATACAAGTAAATGCTTGCTCCTGCCTATCTGGAATATCCCGGCTGATTTCCCATATGGTTTTGTAATTTAAAAATCGTACAAACCCTTGCAACTACTCAAAGTTGAGCCGTTATGTCCAACACTGAAATGCAACTGACTGAAATAAATGGCGAGAAAATGGAATCGGTATTTCTGTTTGAGATTGACAATTGAAACTATATAAGAAATAATTGCCACAGTGTCGAATACATACCCGTTGCCTGCAAGCGCAGGAAACGCCCCCCCCGCTACCGCACAAATCTTCCTAAAATCCGCATGTCTTTGTTGAAAAAAGCTGTAAAACTTTGCAAAACAAAGAATTACAGCTATCGTGTTTTCACCTAAATTAGTGTTGCTACAAAACACGTTATGAAAATAATATAAAGTCCTAACATCTCAGCATTTGGCGGAGTAAATTTCGTCATAAAGGAAGCAATTGATTTAAAGATCAACAAGTTATTTGATGACGAACTTCCAACCTTACCCAATCAGACAAAATATCGTTGGTTTGATTTGATAATGTCCTATTGGTCAGTTTTCTTTTGTGGTGGAGACTGTTGTGAAGATTTAAATATCAATTTGAAAGATAATCTGAGAAACAACCCTTTTATTCAAATTCCAAGTCCTGATAGAATATTAGATAGAGTCAGAGAACTAGCTGATACACCACAGTATTATACTGCCGACAGAGGAAAGAAGGAGCAGCAGTTTTCATTAGCTGATAAAATGAATAAACTGAATCTGAAAATGCTCACAATGTTACCAGCATTTAAGAAAGACAATGTAGTCCTAGATTATGATAATACCTTGATTTTTACCGAAAAATCGGATTCAAGAAAAACTTATAAAAAAGAAAATGGTTATTATCCAGGTGTTGGAACAATAGGAGAACATATTGTTTACGTTGAAAACCGTAATGGCAACAGTACTGCACACGTAATGCAACATCAGACCATTGACAGAATGTCAAGCTTGCTCAAACAATCGGGCATTTCCATAGATGTTATCAGAGCAGATTCCGCTTCATTCACTTATGAAATCATCAAGGCCATGGAAAAGGCAGCCAATAGAATTTTTGTAAGAGCAAGGATGAGTGCTGCATTAGAAAAAGCAATCTCCCAAATTACAGAATGGCAAGAAGTTGACACCCCGAAAGGTAAACTATTGAGAGGTTCAACCACATTTACTCCTTTTGAGCGTTACGCAAGAGGTAATAAAGAAAAAACAGACTCTTTAAAAGAATACAGATTGGTAGTTACCAAAGAGGCACGAATAGATGGTCAAATAAATATCTTTACCCAAGAAGCATATAATTACAGTACAATCATGACTAATGATTTTGAAATGACTGATGATCAGGTTGTTTTGTTTTATAATGCACGAGGAGCAAGTGAAAGAGAATTTGATATATTGAAGAATGATTTTGGTTGGAATAATCTCCCGTTCTCAAAACTTGAACAGAACGCAGTTTATTTGTTGATTATGGCTATGTGTAGAAACTTGTATACGCACATTATTGCAAAATTCTCCAAAACAGTCAGTTGTCTGTCTCCAAATTTTCGAATTAAAAAATTCATTTTCAGGTTTATATGTATTCCGGCAAAATGGGTTCGCTCGGCTCGAACAACTAAGTTGAGACTATATGGTAAAATACAATTCATAACATAGAATACTACTTAGATTTTTGATAAATCAACTTAAATAGCTCAGCTATAATGGAAGAGGAACATCCTTTAAGTAAAAAATCAACCGAATTACCCTATAAAAACGCTCAGAATTTCAACAAAGATGAAATTATTTCTGGCTAGAACATTTTTGTAAACTTTAAAAGCTGCTTGACGAAATAGGAATTTTATCAATTTATGAGACATGCGGATTTTAGGATCCTTTCGCGTGGTTAAATGCTTTAAACATTGGAAATCTTTAAATACATGTGTACTTGCAGACAGTTGTACAGCATATAATCCCGCAGTACAGCTAGCAACCATTGTACAAAGCTTTAAATAAATACCCATGTCCCTCTACAAATCCCTCCAAACAGCCAGAACCGAAGAAGATGTTAAAGATGCGTATATTGAAGCGCTAGGACTGAAAGGGTATTCGAAAAACCTGATTGAAATACAAACCAAAGAAATATGGTTTGAGACAAAGCATAACGCGAAGCAATCGAGTTATGCTATGTTTACACAACTGATGCACTAAGTTCAGGATGCATTAAATAAAGGCAGTTAGTTCCGTCTTTCCAGGCTGTAATTAATATGCTGTAAGCAGTCATTATGAAAAGTGAGGATATGCTGAATCTATATCCAGTATGTATTTGCTATGCAAAACAGGCTCTAGTTAATTTTATACCTAATCTGAAATAAAGCAAAAAGGCCACCAAAGAGCAGCCCTTTTTAAATATAATGCAGAATAACTCTTCCCTCTTCACTCCCGATTTTGGGATCACTTTCATCTAACAAGAATGCTATTAACTGAAATACAGCAATATATGAGTTCTATTATTTCAATGTATTTCAACTTATTTCAATGTATTTCGAATCCTACACTCTTTGTTATTCGTTCTTCACTTTTCACTCTTCACTTTTAACTTCCCAAAGTAGCAACCATTACTGCCTTTATAGTATGAAGACGGTTTTCGGCTTCATCAAAAACGATTGACATTTTTGATTCAAAAACATCGTCAGTAACTTCCAATCCATTTAAACCGAATTTCTGGAAGATATCTTCTCCAACTGTTGTTTCACGGTTATGGAATGCGGGCAGGCAATGAAGAAACTTAACATTCGGATTTCCGGTTTTCTTAACCGCATCCATATTTACCTGGTATGGCTTAAGTAATTTGATGCGTTCAGCCCAAACTTCGGCTGGTTCGCCCATGCTTACCCACACATCAGTATACAGGAAATCACAACCTTTAACACCTTCTTCCACATTATCAGTCAAGGTGATTTTGGCTCCCGTTTCTTTTGCAATTTCTCGGCATTGAGCAACTAAAGCTGCATCAGGCTGACAACTTTTTGGAGCTACTGCACGGAAATCCATACCCATTTTTGCAGCGCCTACCATTAATGAGTTGCCAACATTATTTTTAGCGTCACCCATAAAAGCAAAACTAACCTTGTTCAAAGGCTTGTCGATATGTTCCATCATTGTCATAAAGTCGGCCAGCATTTGTGTAGGATGGAACTCATTGGTTAAACCATTCCAAACAGGCACACCCGAATAAGTAGCCAGGTCCTCAACAGTTGTCTGGGCATAACCACGGTATTCGATGCCATCATACATACGACCCAAAACGCGGGCGGTATCTTTCATTGATTCCTTTTTGCCGATTTGCGATCCTGAAGGTCCAAGATAAGTAACGTGAGCTCCTTGATCCAATGCTGCAATTTCGAATGCGCAACGTGTGCGGGTTGAATCCTTTTCAAAGATCAAAGCAATATTTTTGCCTTTTAAGCGAGGTTGCTCTGTGCCTGCATACTTCGATTTTTTGAGTTCGAAAGCCAGGTCAAGGAAGAACTTTATCTCCTGTGGAGTAAAATCAAGTTCTTTCAGAAAGTTACGGTTTTTAAGATTGAATGCCATGTCTTTGGAATTATATAATGTTGTTTTTAAAATAAAATTAAGAATGCAAATTTACGATTTACGATTTACGAATGAAGATTTACAATTTATGTTATACGAATTTTTAATCGATTCAGAGATTAAGAATTACAAGTTGCGTTTTCATGATTTCAAGTAAAAACTACCCCAATCGTACTTCGTACTTTGTCAATCGTAAATTTATAACTACACATTTTGAAAATTGATTACACTGTCTCCTTAAACAATCGTAATCCTGGTTCCACCATCATCAACACCCAATAAATTAGCTGAAGTGATAATAGCATCGCGGCTTGTATGCTTCACAAAATGAATAGCTGCGCGGATTTTTGGAGCCATACTTCCTTCGGCAAAATGACCTTCGGCCAGGTATTGCTTGGCTTGTTTCACGCTCATACGATCGAGTGCTTTTTCCTGGGGAGTATTGAAATTGATGCATACTTTTGGTACATCGGTCAGGATAAAAAGCTTATCGGCACTAATGTTACCACCAAGAAGCGCGGAAGCCAGGTCTTTATCAATTACCGCATCAATGCCCTGAAGTTTGTTTTCGGCAACATAAAAAGCAGGAATTCCCCCGCCTCCAACTGCGATAACAATCTGTCCGTCGCGGGCAATGCGCTCAATGGAACGCTGATTGCTAATTACTAATGGTTTTGGGGAAGCCACCACTTTACGCCATCCACGGCCACGTGGATCTTCTTTGAAAATGCTCCCGTTTTCAGCAGTCATCCGATCTGCTGCTTCTTTGGTGTAATACGGGCCGATAGGTTTTGTAGGATTGTCAAATGCAACATCATCGCGGTCAACCAAAACCTGGGTTATAATAGTGATAACATCCCGGTCGAGGTCGTGGGCACGTAGCACATTGCGCATTTGCTGCTCAAGTATATAACCAATAAAACCCTGCGAATAAGCCACACATATATCGAGTGGCATTTCAGGTAGGTTATAAACCTGGTTTCCGGCTGCATTTGCCAGTAATATATTACCAACCTGGGGACCGTTTCCATGAGTGAGAACCACATTATATCCCCGGTCAATAAGAGTGAGCATGCGTTCGCATGTTTCAAAGGCATTTTTTTCCTGCTCCTCAATAGTGCCAACCTGGTCGCCACGAAGTAAAGCGTTTCCACCAAAGGCAATTACTGCAAGTTTTTTCATAAATAAAATATTTGTTTTTAAGTTTTGTTGATAGGTTTATCGTTTCAGCCGTATATTGCCCTTATAAATTCTATTAATAGTATACAATCTTAGTACGAAAAACACTTAATCTATCAACTGCGATTTTAAAAGAAGCGGCAAAATTAGTGATTTAAACTTCCTATGCAAGTACTTTACATTAACACTTCTTAAATATTAAATACACTGAATAATAGATATTTAGCTAATAGTGAAAAAGCATCTGAAAACACCGCTTAACAAAATGCACATTATGATTGTTGAAATTTAGCTTGTAATTTTGCGCCCATAATAATTCCTCATTCAGATTAAACACTTATTAATGCATAATCAATCAAAGGCGTACAGCTTTGCTCTTATTTCAATTGCTTTCTGGTCGACAATGGGGACAGCTTTCAAGCTGACGCTGAATTATTTAAATCCTGGAATGCTTTTACTAATTGCAACTTTCACAGCTTTTATTTTTCTGGGAGTGGTAGTTATGATCAAGGGTAAAATTGTTGAACTAAAAAAAACAACGCTGAAACAAACGTTCAATTCTGCTTTGATGGGACTTTTTAATCCATTCCTGTATTATCTGGTTTTATTCGAAGCCTATAATCGTATTCCTGCACAGGAAGGAGTTGCATTGAATTATATCTGGCCGGTTGTGCTGGTCATTTTCTCGATCATCTTCCTGAAACAGCATATTAACCTGCTAAGTGTTTTAGCTATAATTGTCAGTTTTGTAGGTACGCTGGTAATTGCCAGTCATGGGGATTTTACCGAATTCAGGTTTTCCGATACTACCGGTGTGGTACTTGCGATCAGCAGTGCCTTTTTCTGGGCATCCTTCTGGATTATTAATATGAAAGATCCTCGGGAAGCTATTGTTAAAATGTTTGTCAATTTTGCATTTGGAGCAATTTATATCCTGAGCTGGAATATTTATACAAACAATATCATTTTGCCTCCGGTTAACGGTTTAGTCGGCGCAATCTATATTGGCGTATTCGAGATGGGACTAACCTTTGTTTTATGGCTCACGGCGCTTAAATTGTCAACTAATACTGCCAGGGTATCCAACCTGGTTTTTATTTCCCCTTTTATTTCGCTCATACTGGTTTCGTTTTTTGTTGGTGAAAAGATTCTTCCTGCAACCGTAATCGGGCTTGCCATTATCGTATCGGGCATTGTAATTCAGCAATACAGCCAGTGGAGAGAGAAGAGGTTAGTGAATAATAAATAATGAATAAGATAATGAATAAGGCACAAGCAGGTAACTGCTTGGAAATTTGAAATATGGCGAAATAATATTTCATTATTATTTTCTGGCTTTAGAAAGTGAATATTTTGCAAATATTAAGTTAGGATGATTCTCCCCCACGGGGAGATGCCCCAAGGGCAGAGGGGTCAAAATGATAAATATAAAACAAACATTTTGCACCAACACAAACTAAAACGCACTTGTCATTTCTACCTTTGTATTCAGCTATATGCACTCTTGTTAGATGAAAGTGAGAAGTGAATTATTTTAGAAGATCAGAATACATAAGATCTTTATTTCAAAATCCGACATTCGACATCCGACATCCCAAATCACAAAATCCTTACCTTTGCATCATGATTCCTAAAAAGCGTATCGCATTTCATACCTTAGGCTGTAAACTTAATTTTTCGGAAACCAGTACCATTTCCAGACAATTCGGAATTGATGATTTTGAGGTTGTAGAATTCGACGAACAAGCTGACTTTTATGTAGTACATACTTGTTCGGTTACATCTACTGCTGAGAAAAAGTGCAAAACCGCGGTTAAGCAGGCTCATAAACGCAATCCTGAAGCTAATGTGGCTGTGATAGGATGTGCAGTTCAGGCAAATCCCGAAATGTTCCGCACTATGGAAGGGGTAAATTGGGTGTTTGGAAACCAGGATAAATTCAGGCTGGGAGAAGTAATTAAGAGTCAAAGTTCTGAGAGTCATACTTACGGACATCACGAATCATATGTATCGGAAATAAACAAAACCCGTGAATTCATTCCGTCGTATTCGATGGGTGATCGTACGCGTTCGTTTTTCAAGGTGCAGGATGGATGTGATAATTTCTGCACGTATTGCAGCATTCCGTTCATGCGCGGACGAAGCCGAAGCGAAAGTGTTGAAAATACTATGAAGGTGGCTCGCAAAATTGCAGCTACTGAATTGAAGGAAATAATCCTTACCGGCGTTAACATTGGTGACTTTGGACGGCAGAACGATGAAACATTCCTGGACTTACTTACTCAACTTGCACAACTCGAAGGAATTGATCGCATCCGCATATCGTCAATTGAACCGGAATTATTGAATGACACAATTATTGATCTGGTTTCGAAATCCCTGAAATTACTACCTCATTTTCATATTCCTTTGCAAAGTGGAAGTGATAAAATTTTAATACTTATGAAACGTAAATACCTGCGCGAGGTGTTTGCAAAAAGGGTAAAAAAGATCAAAGAACTTATGCCTGATGCATGCATAGCCGCCGATGTTATTGTTGGCTTTCCCGGCGAAACAAATGAAGACTTTGAAGATGCCTACAATTTTATTAATTCTTTGGATGTAACTTATCTTCACGTATTTAGTTATTCCGAACGTCCCGGCACTAAAGCGCTACAGATGGAAGGCAAAGTTGAAGAACGAGAAAAACGCCGTAGAAGCCAACTTCTGCACGAACTTTCGGAAACAAAAAAGAATCAATTTTATACTCGGCAAACAGGTAAAATCGCTGAAGTGCTTTGGGAATCGGATAACATCAAAGGATTTATGCACGGATTTACAGGGAATTATATAAAAGTACGCACTACTTTTGATTCATCACTCATCAATCAAATCACAAAAGTGAAAATAGTTTCAGTAAACAATGA
>CAJDUB010000091.1_pt1 | contig 10548 bp, 10 predicted proteins | sample 7390251 | NCBI WGS metagenome assembly CAJDUB01 (sample SAMEA7055665, study PRJEB34461) | soil metagenome | biome: terrestrial ecosystem; feature: Peninsula; material: soil | place: Antarctica | collected 2016
TAAGAGGTATTCGCGAATAATCTTCTCCCAGTTCCGGCGCGATTTTTTCGAAACCTTTGCATATCCGTAGCCGGGCAAATCAACCAGGTACCAGGTATCCTCATCCACCGAGAAATAATTCAATAATTGGGTTTTCCCGGGAGTTGAAGAAGTTTTTGCCAGATTTTTAACCCCGGTAATCATATTAATAAGTGATGATTTACCTACATTCGACCGGCCAAAAAATGCATATTCAGGTAATCGCGGATGCGGACAGCCTGTTATATCAGCGGCACTTATCATAAAAGCGGCCCTGCGATTATTCATAATTATAAAGTTAGTGATTGTAAAAAATGAGCTGAGGAGAAGATGTTGTTTTCGATAACCCGAAGATCAAACTTGATTTCTTCTGATCCTGTTCAATATACGGATTGCCACACAAACAATCTTCAGCACAGGTTATGATGGCATGCCCAGGTGTCTCTCTTTTTTAAATTCGTATACATCATCAAGAGTTATCAATATTCCTGATTCTTCTACTTCTCCGAATCCAGGGTTGAGCGAAGTGCCAAAAAACAACATAGTTGATGATAAATTCATATAGGCATTCACTAAAGGAGGTATATTTTCGTGTCGCTCACGTACCAGGTGAACGAGGGTTTTATAGTCTTTATCGTAGGAACCACCAATAAATTTTTCGCAAAGAAATGCTTCGGGAGTTTCCAACGCAAGAGCTTCGTGCGGATAAACCAGCTTTTTTGTATCACCAAAATATTTTCGAAGGAAATAGAGTATCAAATCACGCGCTTCAATATTATAATGAGGATACATTGTGATTTTCCCAAAATAATATTTCACATCAGGGTTTAAAACCAATATGGCACCTAAACCATTCCAGATATTATCAAGGGCATACATGCCTTTACGCAAATTCACAGTTGGCTGATAATTTGGCTGAACAAATGATCGCCCAAGTTCAATCGTATAAGGAAGGTATTCTTCAATAAATTTCTCTGACAAATGGAAAAGTTCACTGGTTGGAGTATCAATATGTCCATCTTTGTGTCGTTTCAGCGTTTTGCCATGAATAAATCTGTATCCACCTATAATTTCCTTTTCCCGCGGATCCCAAACGAATAATTGAAGAAATGGATTTTCTTTGTCCATATCAAATTCATCCAGATCACAATCCAGTCCTGTGCCTCCGCCGGCGTCGCGAAAAGTAATTTCACGCAAACGACCAATTTCCCTGGTAGTATTAGGCGAATCAAGATACGAAACAATATAAATTTCATTATTCCCGCTATTTGTGTGTCGCACAAATTTTTCGGGAGTAAGCTCCTTCTCAATTAAACTTCGATCAACAGCTTCAATTATCTCCTGCATCACTTTGATATTATTCTGTTTTAAACGAACTGTCTGCATTGCTTTCTAAAGCATACACGTGGTCTTTCAGTAACTGAGCCCACGTGCGATCCGTTTTCTTTTTATCAAAGATAGTATAAGAAATCGGTTTCCCAAAGGTAATGATAATTTCTTTGTTATGCTGTTTGTACATTTCATCAACCAGGTAAAGCATTTCAATGTTTGCCTTGATACCTAAAAAAGTACGAAAGCGGGCCAGGTTGTAAAACCGATTGGAATTCCGGCCATTTATATAACAAGGTATTATATCCCTTTTATACGATTTAGCTTTGGCTATAAAACTCTTTTTCCATTCGAGATCATAGATACCACTTTTTTGTTTACGGGAGCATAATCCGGCAGGAAAAAAGAACATTGACCGATCTAATGCAAATGAATCCTCAATAGCTCTGACGTTACCCGCATTGGAACCATGCTTATTAATAGGGATAAAAAGGTCTTTCAGGTTTGAAATATTCATGAGTAAATCATTCACCGGGAACACAATATCCTTCCTTATTTTACCGATAACCCACATCAGCGCCATTCCGTCAAGGCCACCCAAAGGATGATTTGAAGCTACAATCCATCTTCCTTCAACCGGGATATTTTCAAGGCCCTTATAACTGATTTTTACGCCAAATGATTTGAGACAGGCATCTAAAAAATCCAGGCCATAAAGATGTCCATAATTATTGATTAATTCATTCAGATCAACCTGATGAATAATTTTTTTCAGATAATTCAATACAAAGCGTGGCAGAATTTTGAGTAATGCCGGGTTTTTATTCCCAATTATGCGGTCAAGTTCAAAAAAAGGAGTTTTGCTTTCACTGCTAACCGACTGATCTTCCATACTATAACTTACCTGTAAATAATATCTATCGTACCTGATAATGCAAAACTAATGAATTTTTAAACATGCTAAAACTACTTCTATTACTTATACAAAAGCCGGAAATTACCTTCTAAACATATTGCAATTACAGCAGTCCTAACCAATACCCCAGTATTATCAGATATTATAGAATATTTTTATTCTAAATCCCTTTAATATCAAGCACTCTGTGTATTGTTAATAAAAAAATGTGGTAAAAAGTGGTTGAAAGTGGGAAATGAGTACTAAATTTACAGCAAAATAACAGTACCATGATATCCATTCAGGGAGAACATATATGCCGGGTTGATGCAAAAGGAAGGTTTATGCTTCCGGTTGCTTTAAAGAACCAGCTGAATGCCTCATTGAATGAAGGTTTCGTGGTAAAGCGCAGCATCTTCAGCCCGTGTCTCGAGCTTTATCCAAGGTCCAATTGGGAAGAACTTATCCGCAAAATCACGAGTAAGCTAAACCGCTTTGTAAAAAGAGACAACGATTTTCTGAGAGCCTATAATGCCGGTTTGAAGGAATTGGAAATTGACAGCACCGGCAGAATCTTGATTCCCCGCGACCTGGCAGTTATAGCAGGTATAAGCGGAGATGTAGTGTTAGCAGCCAAAATGGAATGCATTGAAATCTGGGATAAGGCTAAATATGATGAAGCTGTTAACGAAACCCAGGCTAATATTTCAGGTTTAGCTGAGGAAATTTTAGGGAATATTAACTTAAATGAATGAAAACCGGATGTACCACCTACCTGCATTATTGCACGAAAGTATAGAAGGACTCAGCATCAATCCGGCAGGGATTTATGCTGATCTTACTTTTGGTGGCGGCGGACATTCGCATGTAATATTGGATAAGCTTAATAACGACGGGCGATTAATCGCTTTCGACCAGGATGAAGATTCATTGCAGAATGCATTTGATGATGAGCGTTTCACCTTAGTGAATGAAAATTTCCGCTATTTAAAAAATTTCCTCCGGCTTCACAAAGCTCTCCCACTGGATGGCATACTGGCCGACCTGGGTATTTCGTCGCATCAGATTGACACTCCGGAACGTGGTTTCGCCACCCGTTTCGAAGGTCCTCTGGATATGCGCATGGCCCGCAGCCAGGTGCAACACGTTTTGAAGGACCACTCGATATGCGTATGGCACGTAATAAGGGTGTTACAGCCTCGCAAATGGTTAACACTTATCCTGAAGAAAAATTAATTGCCGTTTTTAAGTTATATGGCGAATTATCAAATGCTCGCCAACTGGCTACTGCTATTGTTCAATCGCGAACAAATCCTATAACAACGACAAGTGAGTTAAAAGAAGCTATAAAATCTTGCTTGCCTTCAAATTATGAAAATAAATACCTGGCACAGGTTTTTCAGGCTATCCGAATCGAGATAAATGATGAAATGGGAGCTTTACAGGCCATGCTGAAACAATGTGCCGATGTATTAAAACCAGGCGGACGACTTGTAGTAATTTCCTATCACTCACTCGAAGACAGGTTAGTAAAAAATTATATGAAATCAGGAAATATGGATGGCACACTGGAGAAAGATTTTTATGGCAATATAATAGTCCCTTTAAAGTCTATAACCCGCAAGCCTTTAACTCCCTCGCCAGCTGAACTGGCAAGCAATCCACGTTCGCGAAGTGCAAAATTGCGCATTGCTCAAAAAATATAATTATGGCCGATTTACGCAACACCATAAATATTGAACCTGAAGAGGTTGCTGCCGATCCTGGTAAGGTTGCTGAAAGCCCAAAGTCTGCAAAACCAACCAAAGGCAAAGGGAAATCATCAGCTGGTAAGGTTAAAAGTATACTCGAAGGGTCGTTCCTGGTTCGCGACAAAGTTATCGGGCTGTTGCCTTTCCTAATATTTCTGACTGCCATCGGGCTTCTTTACATTTTTAACTCAAATTATGCCAATCGTACCATCATAACTATTGGAAAAACAAAAAAACAGATTGAAGAACAACGCTTCGAATATATTAACACCAAATCGAAGCTGATGCATACCACCAGACAGAGCGAAATAGCAAAAAGATTAGAATATAGCGGACTGAAAGAATCGAAAATACCGCCACGTAAAATAGTAGTTGATCAAACGGACAAATAAATGTGACAATGTGATAATTCGGCAATTTGGCAATGGGATAATTCGTCAATTCGGCAATGTGGCAATTCGACAATGGGTTAATGTGGTAATGCGGTAATGCGATAATAAAAAAAAGATTCGAGGGAAGGTGATAAGTAAATCTAAAATAAACTCATTTCAATTATCTAAAAAATCATAAAAAAAAGATAGCTCAAACAATGGATTCAAGGAAATCGATACTTACACGTGTATACCTGGTTTATGGTTTTATGTTCGTCATAAGCTTTGCTATTATTGGTAAGATTCTTTATATCCAATTGGTTGAGGGCGAAATGTGGAAAGCTAAAGCAGAAAAACTCTCCCTTAAATATTTCACTATTGAGCCCAACCGCGGCAATATTTATGATGTTAACGGAGAAATGCTGGCAACTTCGGTGCCTTTATTCGAAGTTCGCATGGATGTTGCATCTCCCCTTATCAAAGATTCTACTTTCAGGAAAGACCTGGATTCACTTGCAATTTGTCTTTCGGGATATTTCAAGGATAAAAGCAGACAGCAATATAAAACCTTATTGATTAAAGGACGAAAAAGCAAAAATCGCTATTTGCTTATCAAGCGCAACGCTGATTTCGATCAACTTAAAGCTATCCGCAAATTCCCAATATTCAGATTAGGGAAAAACAGTGGAGGCCTTATCACGGCAGTTCAGAACAAAAGGGTTTATCCCTTTGATAACCTTGGATATAGAACCCTCGGATGGTTTAAAGAAGGCAATGCAAATAATGTTGGTATCGAAAGTGCTTTCAATAACGAAATGCAGGGCATGGTTGGTAAAAGGCTTTACCAGAGAATTCCGGATGGCAACTGGCGCCCAATGAACAGGGGCAATGAAATAGAGCCTGTAAACGGAGCAGATATACTCACCACCATTGATATAAACATACAGGACGTAGCCGAACAAGCTTTGCTTGAACAACTTATAGTAAATAAGGCTGACCATGGCTGTGCCATATTGATGGAAGTAAAAACCGGCGAAATAAGAGCCATTGCCAACCTGGGACTTACCAAAGAGGGTACTTACGAAGAACTATACAATTATGCTATTGGCGAAAGTACCGAGCCCGGGTCAACTTTTAAATTATTCTCATTATTAGCCGCTTTTGAAGATGGAAAAACCAAACTCAATGATTTGGTTGATGTAACGGGTGGATTGACAAAATTCGGAAACCGGACCATGCGGGATTCCCATCTCGGAGGTAGCGTGATGACAGTTCAGCAAGCATTTGAGAAATCTTCAAACGTCGGAATCTCAAAAGTAATTTACAAAGCATATGCCTCAAATCCGCAAGCATTTGTTGACAGACTGCATAGTTTCAGTGTAAACAAAAGAGCTGGACTCGAGATTAAAGGCGAAGGAAGGCCACAGATTTTAGGCACCAAGGACGGGCTATGGTCAAACTCATCTTTACCATGGATGTCCATTGGTTATGAAGTAGCTCTTACCCCACTTCAGATCCTTACGTTTTACAACGCTGTGGCTAATGATGGCATTATGGTTAAACCCCATTTTGTAAAAGAAATCCGTAAGGCAGGTCAGCCGGTTATGAGTTTTCAAACCCAGGTTATAAATCCAAAAATTGCATCAAAAGAAGCAATTGCCATGGCAAAAACCATGCTCGAAGCAGTAGTTGATCACGGAACTGGATCAGTGCTGAAAAATCCTATTTACAAGGTTGCAGGTAAAACAGGAACAGCACAGGTTGCTCAAAATCGGGGCGGGTATAACAAAACAAATTACAAAGGATCATTTGTAGGCTATTTCCCTGCCGACAACCCAAAATATTCCATTATCGTGGTTATCAATAACCCAACAGTAGGCGGATATTATGGGGGAACTATTTCAGCACCCGTGTTCCGTGAAATTGCCGACCGTATTTATGCTACCGACCCGGAGGTTGGAAAAAATTGGGTTGACACAACACATACTATACGCAGCAATCCTTTGAAAGCCGGAAATACAAAAGACATTCAGTACCTGAGCAAATGGCTTGGTTATACAATGGGCACACCAGCTGTTGGCGAATGGATATCACAGGTTACAGATAGTTCCGGAACACGTTTCACCTCAGTATCTTATGTTGGCAATACTATTCCCAACGTAATTGGAATGGGCGCCAGTGATGCTGTTTACAGGCTGGAGAAACTTGGCGTAAGGGTTCAGCTTAATGGCGTGGGACTTGTAAAAAACCAATCGCTCCCGGCAGGAAGTAAATATTTACCCGGCACGCATGTACTGCTCAGCCTCGGATTTAATAATTAAAAATAACTTTCAAATAGATGAAAACCCTGCTTGATTTACTTCGCAATGTTAACACAAAGCATATTCAAGGTGCTACTGACAGAACTGTCAGCGGTATAACTTATGATTCGCGCGAAGTAAAACCGGGGAGTATGTTTTTTGCAGTAAAAGGCACCCGGGTTGATGGACATAGTTTTATCAATCAAGTCATTGAAAAAGGAGCCACTACCATTGTTTGTGAAAATTTACCTGAAAGTCTTTCAGATAAAGTAACATATATACAAGTTGAAAACAGCAGTTATGCTTCAGGATCAATTGCATCCAACTGGTTCGGCAATCCTTCGCAAAAGCTTAAACTGGTTGGCATTACCGGAACAAACGGAAAAACAACCACGGTAACGCTTCTTTTTAACCTCTTCATGGAACTGGGATACCATACAGGACTGCTGTCGACAATACTGAACAGGATTGATGATGAAATAATTACTTCAACGCATACAACACCAGATGCTATTCAACTCAATTTTCTACTGAATCATATGGTTGAAAATGGTTGCAGTTATTGCTTTATGGAAGTGAGTTCGCATGCTATAGTTCAGAACCGGATTGCTGGTTTGACATTTGCAGGAGGCATTTTCTCCAATATTACGCATGATCATCTTGATTTTCATAAAACATTTGATGAATACTTGAAAGCCAAAAAGCAATTCTTCGACACGCTACCTTCCACCGCCTTTGCCCTTACTAATATTGACGACCGGAATGGATTAGTAATGCTTCAGAATACTAAAGCCAGCAAACACACATACAGCTTCCAGAAAATGGCTGACTTTAAAGGCCGCATTATTGAAGCTCCGCTCGATGGCTTGCATCTCGATCTTGATGGCAACGAACTGTGGTGCAGGCTGGTTGGCCGCTTTAATGGATATAACCTGATGGCGGTTTATGCCGCAAGTGTTTTGCTTGGGCAGGATTCACTGGAAGTGCTTACCATACTGAGCAACCTCGAAAGCGTTGAAGGCCGGTTCGATTATATCAAATCACCACAAGGCATTATCGGGATTGTAGATTATGCACATACTCCTGATGCATTGCAAAATGTACTGGAAACCATAAACCAGTTGCGTACCGGCAATGAAATGCTCATAACAGTAGTAGGTTGCGGTGGTGACAGAGACAAAACCAAACGTCCGGTAATGGCAAAGATTGCTGCCCGTCTGAGTGATAGGGTGATACTTACTTCCGATAATCCACGCAGCGAAGTTCCTGAACAGATTATTGCCGAAATGCTTACCGGTGTTGAAAAAGAGTTTGCCCGTAATGTGCAGAATATTACTGACAGACACGATGCCATACGGATAGCATGTGCAATGAGCCGGGATAATGACGTAATACTCGTAGCAGGAAAAGGCCATGAGAAGTACCAGGAAGTAAAAGGCGTAAAACACCCATTCGACGATAAAGAAATTCTTAAAAAATACTTGCTTTAAACTAACCCACAACCTGTTATAACTGAAAACCTAAGTCATATGCTGTATTATCTTTTTAATTTTCTTGATAAAGCGTACAATGTGCCCGGGGCTGGAATGTTTCAATTCATTTCGTTCCGTGCTGCTATGGCTACGATTTTTTCACTCTTTATTTCCCTTATTTACGGCAAACGAATCATCAACTATCTGCGTACAAAGCAAATCGGTGAAACTGTTCGGGAACTCGGCCTCGAAGGACAAATGGCAAAAACAGGAACTCCGACAATGGGAGGAATTATCATACTCGGAGCCTTACTTATTCCCACACTTCTTTTTGCTAAAATCTTCAACATCTATATTCTCCTGATGCTCTTTACTACAGTTTGGCTTGGACTGATTGGTTTTCTGGATGATTACATCAAGGTTTTCAAAAAAAACAAAGAAGGGCTGGCAGGCAAATTCAAGATTATCGGGCAGGTTGTTGCAGGCCTGGTGGTTGGCTCAGTATTATACTTCAACCAAAGTATAGTAATCCGCGAGCGGGTTCCCGAAAAAAAGACAGAAGTGAGAGCGGGTTCTTTGACAGCTTTTGAGGAAGTAAAAGATCACAATAAAAAATTTAAATCTGTTCCTGAAAAATCGACCAAAACTACCATTCCATTCTTTAAGAACAATGAATTTGACTATGCCATCCTTTTGAAATGGGTGGGTGATGATTATCGCAAATTTGCCTGGCTGATTTTTATCCCGATGGTGATATTTATAATAACAGCGATATCAAACGGAGCAAATCTAACAGACGGAATGGATGGGCTGGCGACAGGGACCTCAGCCGTAATAGCCATCACGCTGGGATTGCTTGCCTGGGTCAGCGGCAATATAGTTTTTGCAGATTATCTCAACATCATGTATATCCCGAATACAGGCGAACTGGTGGTTTTTATCAGTGCTCTTGTTGGGGCATGTGTTGGATTTCTTTGGTATAATTCATACCCGGCCCAGATATTTATGGGCGATACCGGGAGCCTTGCATTGGGAGGCATTATTGCAGCATTGGCAATTATGATTCGTAAAGAACTTCTTATTCCAATACTCTGTGGGATTTTTATCGCTGAAAATCTGTCAGTTGTCATACAGGTGGCATATTTCAAATACACGAGGAAGAAAACGGGAGAAGGAAAAAGAGTTTTCCTGATGGCTCCTTTGCATCATCATTACCAAAAGAAAGGATATCCTGAACCAAAGATCGTAATGAGATTTCTGATTATAGGTATTGCATTGGCACTTATGTCGATAATCACATTAAAGATAAGGTAAAGGTTTATTAAATGACTAAGAAAATAGCCATACTGGGAGCAGGCGAAAGCGGAACAGGAGCAGCAGTGCTGGCTAAGAAACAAGGATACAAAGTTTGGTTATCTGATTCAGGGAAAATCAAAGAAAAATATAAAAACGTTCTTTCTCATTTTGAAATTGCATTCGAAGAGGGGCAGCATACAGAAGGTGAAATTCTCGACGCCGATGAGGTGATCATCAGTCCGGGAATACCGTTAACAGCGCCATTGATTAAAAAAATCAAGGCAAAGCTGATACCGGTAATATCCGAAATAGAATTTGCTGCACGATTCACAAAGGCAAAAAAAATATGCACTACCGGCTCGAACGGGAAAACTACAACTACGCTGCTTATTCATCATATTTTGAAAAACGCAGGATTAAATGTTGGCCTGGCAGGTAATATCGGTGAAAGCTTTGCCATGCTGGTTGCAACTAAAGTGTTTGACTGGTATGTACTGGAAATCAGTTCTTTTCAACTCGACAGCATGTTCGACTTTAAAGCTGAAATAGCCATACTGACCAACATTACACCCGATCATCTTGACCGCTACAATTACAAATTCGAAAACTACACCGACTCGAAATTCAGAATCACCCAAAATCAAACCAGTGAAGATGCTTTTATCTATTGCCTTGACGACGAAGTAAGTGCTTCCGAAGTTGGCCGACGTAAGCTGAAGGCTCAGATCTACTCAACTACCTGTCAACCCGGAAACACCTTAGCGAATGCAATTTGTATTGAAAATAAACATTGTTACGCTGCGAAAAATTGACGCATCCCATGTGCAGGCTTTCGCCTTCGCGAGGATTGAGCCCCTGGCCGATAATTACCTCGGTTGAGCCTCCGCCTATATCCACCACCAATCGGCTGTTGGGTGAAGCGGGTAACGAATGCGCCACGCCGAGGTAAATCAGCCGCGCCTCTTCGCGCCCGGCAACGATCTCGATTGGATGACCGAGCGCGATTTCCGCTTTGCGGATGAATGAATCGGCATTTTTCGCGATGCGCAGCGCCGAGGTGCCGACGCAGCGCACTGCTTCGGGAGACAGGCCACGCAAACGTTCGCCAAAGCGTTG
>CAJDUB010000104.1_pt1 | contig 10548 bp, 9 predicted proteins | sample 7390251 | NCBI WGS metagenome assembly CAJDUB01 (sample SAMEA7055665, study PRJEB34461) | soil metagenome | biome: terrestrial ecosystem; feature: Peninsula; material: soil | place: Antarctica | collected 2016
GCTCTCGATATTATTACAGTGCAAACGAGATCAATGAGTTATTGAAACTAAGGAAATAGCAACAGCGGTTGAACTGGTTTGGTTTTTGCAAATACTTCATTACCAAACTATAAAACCAAAACAACCATGAAAGATCCTTTGATTTCTAACAACCAACTACCCATCACTGATCCGTTAACACTCAGTTCCACGCCTGTAAAAACTTCTCAGTTCACTTTCAACATTCTTACCTTCGATCATCCCGAAAAAACAAAACAATTTACGTTCTCAGCGCTTGAAAATACAGGCGATTACCGCTTCATCATTAATAAATTGCCCGACGGATCCGAACGTCATTTTACAACCCTTGATCCGGCAAGTCCTTTTGTGTACACTAATTTCGATACCACTACAAGGGGGATAACTATCGCAATTGATTTTAACCGTCAGGCTGTTATTGCCCGGGCCTGGTAAACACTGAAGATCAGGGATTTTCTACAAATATATGCCAATGTGTCAGCGACAAACTTTTTGACAGACTGCCAATATTGGTTTATAGATAAAGATGTTAACAACTCATCCTATGATGTTTATAAAAAATTCACACTCAGGGTTCAGACAGACCATGGGAGCGGCAGACCTGAGGTTTTGGTTTCGTATGACGGGAAAGCATACATCCTTAAAAAGAGCCTGGCAGAACTTACCGAAAATGCCACTTTCGATACTCACTTATTGAAATCGGTCATATACCGGAAACAAGTTTTTCTGTACGAAGAGCTAAGTAATAAATGTAAAGAAGCATTGTATCATATGGATGAAATATTCCCGCTGATTAACAGACAACTGGTAAATGCGCTAAATATTAACCTGCCTTCACGTGTAAACCGCGATAAATATCTTTCCATTTATAATGAACTGGAGGCTTTTTATCAGCGTTACCTGACCTCCGCCGAATTCCGCAAAATCATTCCCCATGATGGGAACTGGAAGCCTGTAATCCCCACCGATATCAAACGTCTCAATAATACAAGCCGTAACATGGTGTTTGGAGAAGGTAATGTATCAACAGATATATATACTGCATTGAAATCCTTTGGTCCCCATACTCTTCCGGGTTACAGGCATACCAAAATTTTCATGATCTATAGCGGGGACGACCTGGAAGCTAAAAATAAACTGGAAGAATATATTGTAAAAAAATCAGGTTTTGGAAGCCTTGGCGCTTTTACGCGCCTTCCCATTGAATACGATAAAAGTCTGGACATAGTGCTCACCGCTGATAAAAGCCCGGCGAAAACAATTCATGAAACACTGCAAGCACGGACAAATGATCCTGCGTGCGGATATTTCGCGTTTTATATCAGCCCATATACCCGTTTCGAAACCAATCCTGCCAACCATGAAATATATTTCAAAATAAAAAAGATCATGCTCCATCGCGGTATAGGTTTACAGGTAATTGAACGAGATAAAATTTTCGGGAATTTCGCTTATTCAATTGCCAATATAGGCATTGCCATGATTGCAAAAATGGGTGGCATACCCTGGCGACTTGCAACAGATGCTGAGAAAGATCTTATTGTAGGGTTTGGCGCTTTCCGCTCACAGCGATACAATACAAAATACATAGCGTCAGCCTTGTGTTTTTCCAACGACGGGACATTTCACGAATTCGACTGTTTCCCGGCAGATGAAACCTGGAGCATAGCAGGATTGGTCGAAGAAGCGCTTATAGCCTATCGCAGGAATAACCCGGATATACAAAGACTGGTGATCCATTTTTATCAGAAAATAGGACGCAAACAACTCAAACCGATTGAGGATATGCTCCGGAGGCTGAAATTCGATATTCCTGTGATCGTAGTGCGGATAAACAAGACATTTTCCAAAAGCCAGCTTGTGTTTGATGAATCTTCCTCCGGAAAAATGCCGCTGAATGGCAGTTTTGTACATATTGGCCGTCACGAATACCTTTTTTGCAACAATCTGCGCGAAACCACAGCATCTTCTCCATCAGCTCAACCCTTGCCCTTAAAAATAGGACTTCAGTCGGATCAGGAATCATTGCTTGATGACCCGTTGCTGGTTGAAAGGCTTATGCGTCAGGTGTATGAATTCAGTTTTATGTACTGGAGGTCGGTAAAACAGCAGAATCTGCCGGTAACGGTTACCTATCCCGAGATGCTGGCTAAGCTTTTTCCCTGGTTTGGCAATGATACGCTAACAGACGAAGGGCGGAGAAGCCTGTTTTTTTTATAGAGGATTAAAAAAGGAATCCCCCTGTAGTCCCCCTTTTGAAAAAAAAGGGGGACAGAGTACAAGTAAAAAAAAGAGGGATGGGCAATTAAGGGATAATAACAGAGACCTGTCTTAAAAACATAAAAAGGGGAGAAGCCGGGCGATTGTCCCCCTTTGCAATGGGACCAAAAGGGGATTGACGTTGCATGGGACTGCAGCTTTACGAGTAAAAACAGCAAAAGGCTGCCCCAACAGGAAACAGCCTTTGCTTTGCAGTCACGCCGGGCGGGTAGGCAGATGTCAGGAAACTACTACCCTCCGGAATAACTGCTGTTGGAAATTGCATTACGGGCCTGGCCTCCCAATACAGAATTCAGGGTCATAAATGCGATATAGCAATGCACGGTATCGCAGGTGTAGGATGATGGCAGGTTTACATCCACGCTTCCATCAAGCCGGGTACCTCCGTTAAGTGAATATACGGCTTCCTGTTTACTGGCATTGATGATGTAATCAGCAACTTTGGCTTTTCATGGTGATTTTCAGGGTGTAGGGACCGGCCTAATAGAAGTTTCACAACAGATGTAGACGAAGGTAAACCGGGAGGGCATGTGGGTAGCAACACACCAGCCTCACGTGCTGCATGGATATGGAAAAATCTTTTAGGCCTTTCCCGATAGCTATCGGGATTGCGAGCCTTACCAAGTCGTACATCTGTGTGAAATTTATATTAAGCCTAGACTTTTTATTCGCCCATTGCTTATTTTTAAAGGAGCTCATGAGACCGCTGCGCTAAGTTGGTTCTTTTGTGTCATGACAAAAGAACAAGAAAAAAAACAAAAAAACAGAATATAAACTTGTGCTTTCTTTTCCCAGCACATCAAAATAATATTTAGCCTACATAATGAAGAGATGGGCATTTATGGAAAATTTTTCTACTTTTGCACTTTCAATTTTTAATGCCTGAAACACTGTATGCTTTTTAATAAGCTATTTGTAAATATCATAGTATCAGGTATTAATGCTTTTATTTTAGTTCGGTATATCTATTTGCTTTATCATAAAAAAATCAGTCCGTCGCTAGCCATGTGGACGTTTTTCACATTAGCCGTTGGCATTAGCCTGTTTACATATTTTGCCGAAAGCCATCACAACATCAGCGATAATATTTTGAATTTTACTGATCTGATTGTTGTAGCCGGTATTTCGATCGCTATATTGATTTGGGGCGATAAATCAACCCGCTTTAACCGTTTCGATGTGGGCTGTCTGTTCGCCGTTATAGGGATTATCGCCTTTTGGGTTATTTCGAATAACCATGTTTTTACTAATTATTCCGTTCAAAGCATTATGGTGATTTCCTACTTCCCGGTTCTGGCACGAATGATGAACCAAAANNNTCAAAGCATTATGGTAATTTCTTATTTTCCGGTTGTGGGCCGAATGGTAAACCAAAAGAAAAACACGGAACCTTTTTCTACATGGATTGCATTGCTGTTTGCTGCGGGTATTTCGCTGTTTGCATGCAAAGGGTTGCTGGCTTCGGTTTATGCTGTCAGGGCTATTGTATGCACCGGGGCATTGCTGATACTCATGCTCAGGATTGAGATCAAAAGCCGGAAAAAGTCAGCGGTTATACTTGATGTCTAAAGCTTACAGGCTGGGTTGTCAATAAAGTATTATTGTTTTATCACACCAGAGATGATGAATTCTCTTTGAAGTTGATCCCTTTCCAGATGATGCCATATGAGTAAAGGTTAAATTTTGCCTTTTTCATTATGTGGATTACCGATATATTCATGGCAAATAAAAAATTCGTGAATTGCAATGAATAGAGATAAAAAATACCGGGTAACCCTTACGGGCGCCCGGTAAATATTTCATGCATTGTTGTTCCTAATAAAACAGAAGGATTAACGCGGCCTTATAACAATCATTTTTTTAGACGCCGTAAAAGTTCCTGCCCGCATTTGGTAATAATAATTTCCGGGGGCTAATTGTGAAGCATCAAAATTTACCTCGTAATTTCCTGCGGGTTTCGTTTCATTTACTAAAGTGGCTACTTCAATTCCCAGGAAATTAAATACTTTGAGTGTTACAAATTGTTTGGAGCCTGTTGAATATTGAATCCTGGTATCCTGAGTGATGGGATTAGGCCTATTTTGTGATAATGAGTACTGTTGGGCAGGTTTAACATCATCTATAGCAACATTGCCGCCTGACATATCATTCCAGCTTATTCCGTCGGTTTGAATCATTCCACTGTTTGAAGCAGTTGTGTCAAGAGCCGATACCGTCACTGCCGCACCGGATTTGGTAATAAACAAATATGAAATGGTCCTGTCTTTTGTCCCTGAGCTCACAGACCTTTGATCAGTGTGGATGCGCAAAGCCTGAACCACTTCACCTCCAGGTAGTTTCAGGTTTCCCCAGGCATCAACCACTACTGTTTCAGTATTGGTCGAAACCGTGGTAAGAAAAGGGAGTCCTTCCAATACTATTGTTGATGTACTGGTATAGCTATTTGTCCATTGCGAATTAAAAGTTAACGGGAACTTCATGGATACAGATGCCGGGCTGTATATATCTGTCGTTGTCATCGACATACCTTCAATAGCTACACTAAATCCCATCCCATTCATCAGGAATTCATTTGAATTTTGTGTGTAATGCTGCCATGCCACAGCACTGCTTCCCTCAACAACTGCTCCGAAAGTGAATACAACATTCGAAGTAGGGAAGTTAGTTGAATAAAAAGGCGATGTCGACGGCTGCACACTCGTCATGGAAAAGCTTGTATCCGAATGGAGTGCTGAAAAATCCCAGGAGGTCTGACCTGGCGATCCTATGTCAACCATAAGTGTTGTAGAGTCGATGTGACTGGTCATAACTTTGCCAACGGCATTCAGAGCTGCTACATCAGCTGAAGTAATGGTAATCTGAGCCTGCGTAATGCCTGACATTCCGGCAAAGGCCAACAGGAAAAGTGAAATTCGTAAATTTTTTTTCATGTGATTTTCTTTTTTTAATTGATTTTTAAATTAAAAAAAGTCCTACTGGTTTTATTTTCAGTAATTCACGGTTAATGATGTTGCAGAGGTTTCCTGTAAGGAATAGCGAAATATCGCACAATGAATTATAAAGCAGATATTTGCAACAATTGAAACATTTAACAATAAATCGAAATATTTGTTCGATAATAATTGTTCCTAATCACAGTATTCTACCATCCGGCAGCTACTTTTGTGTAATAATCCAAAGGGGAATAATAAAAAGATTAAATATTTTGTTGCTTAAACGAGATATTCGAGAGATTTCCATTGTCTAACAGGGTATTTTCCATAGATTATTCAATTGAAAGTAAGTTTGGGTATTAGAATTCGTTTCCCATAATGGCAGTAATTGTTGCCTGCAATTCGGGAAGGTCTCTTTCAATAATGATCCTTGCAGCAGATAGTTTTATATTGAAATGTTCATGGGCAATAAAATTTCTGAACGACCGTACTTTGTACCAGGGATATGGGTACTTATCAAGCTTCTCACTTTCGACAGTATTCATTGCCTTGCCAATTACAGAAAACTGAAAAAGCACAGCATCATGTATTAAACCATTCCTGCAGAATGAATTGACAGTTTCATTGTTTACATATCTTTGAATACTTTTTATTGCGTCCAATATGTGTTGCAATCGCTTAAAACTTTCCTGATGTCTATCTTTCATAAATAAGTTTTAAATCTGGTTTAACATGCTCAAGGATGTAAGGTTTGAAAGAATCAAGAAACCCGACATCAACTTTTCGTTTTATAGCCTCTTCCAATTGAAACTGTACCTCAGCTAAATCAAAATAACTAAAATGTTCGTACTTGGTGATGGCTATATCAATATCACTTTGAGGACTGTTGTCGCCTCTCGAAAATGATCCGAATAACCAGGCTTTTTACACCTTTTCAAGGTGTAGGATAACTCTGACCAATTGACGGGTAACCACATTACGATCAATTTTGGAAAAGGCTATGTAATTAACCTTATCCTCAGCCTTTTGAAGTGCTTTAAGTCCCCCGGTTGCTTTTAAATAATAATGTTTCAGAATAATATACTTCTTATTATTGAAAAGGATTGGTAACCTCAGCTACCCTTTGCCTATAAAATTCATTGAAACTGGAACGGGGTTTTGTACAAAGCCAGACTCCGGTGCCATACTCCCTTGCGAGTGGATTCTCTACCTTGCCAACCAAACGGCAGTCAGCAAAAAGCTTGCTTATATCTTCGCCAGGTTCAGAGTTGATATAAATGAAGTTTGCGATTTCATGTTTTGGGTTCCTCGGAAACCAATAGAAAAAGCTTTCTGAAAAGCAGACCGGTTCGGGCAAATTGTATTTTTTCCCAATTACCATAATTGCCCCGGCTTCCCCGTAGTTTTCAGCATAAATCATGGTAGCCTGTTTATCCTGAACCTTTTCATATGCTTTTGCTGTTATAGCGGCTAGTTCGTCCCAGCCCAGCATATCAGCATAATCCTGGGGAAGGCTGTGAATTTTGCCGGTTTCCCAGCGCAGGAACATGTCTATACCATATTTATCTTTAACCCGGGCAAAGTATTCAGCAAGTTTATCAGCTTTGTATACCGGTATTCCCATGGGCAGTATGGGTATAGTAAGAAGCAGCAGCAGTAATGGCAGCAGAATCCTGGTCAGTTTCCTTTTTAATCTGGACTCCCAATATACGCCCCCGGCTGCAATCCAGAGTGGGAACAAACCAATTGTATAGTAGCTTTTTCCTTTAAGCAGGGCAAGAATAAGCAAAACCAGTAGACTTGCTACTACCAGCGGCTGATAGGGTTTCATTTTCTTGCCAAAGTACATCACAATAATTCCGGGGATAAACAGGACTATGGCCATTGAACCCGTGAAGAACTGGTCGGTGAAAAAAGCTATGCGTTCAACATGTACAAGCTGGCTGTCGTTCAGCGCCTTCATATGGGTTAATACGGGTAAATGATATTTTATCTGCCATATTATATTTGGCAGAAAAACTACAAATGCAATAAGAATTGCCAGGTAAAATGCTTTCTTTGTGAATATGCTTCGATAGCTTGAAAACAGGAATGCAGCCAGGAGGCTGAAAATTTCAATTGCAATCAGGTATTTGTTAAGCATCCCCAACCCGGCAGCAAGGCCAAGTAAGAGCAGGTATTTGTCCGACCTGGTGTTAATCCATTTCAGGGCAAGCCAGAAAATAAGGCTCCAGAAAATAACTTCAAAACAAACTGGCTGAAAAAGAATAAATGTGCGAAGGTTGAACGGGGTAACAAAAAGGGCTATTGCTACCAGTACCTGGGCATAGTGTTTACCCTGAAGTTCTCGCGTAATTGCTGCTCCAATAAATATAAGGACTCCACTGAGCAGCATAGGGACTATCCTGGCCGATAAAAGCGAATATCCCGAGATGTGAATCATCAGCCATGCTATAAAACCGGTAAAAGGTGGTACTGAAGCATACCCGGCCGAGAGGTGCTGTCCAAGGGAAAAGTAAAGCAATTCATCCCGGTGAAATCCAAGTGTATTATAAAAGACCAGGTGGAAAATTACATTCAGGATGGCAATCAGGATAATCCAGGGCGAAAGACGGTTGTTTTCTTTCTTTTCGTCGACCAAAGAATGCGATATGTTTTTAGTTATTGCGCTCATGTTCTGAAGAAATGGTTAATGAAATCAATTTTAATCTTTGAGCTTAATCATACGAAGATTTATTGGCAGGACATCAGGTATAGTTTAATTATTCCCTTTTAGCTCTTTATTTTTCTTTGATTCCGGTAAATAATTTTCTTTCGAAACTACCTTTTCACCAGTTTTTAATTCGAGGGCTTTGCGTGCATCACCGGCAATTTTGCCTCCCTCTCTGGCAACAACTTTATTTGGCTTAAAGCCTTTAGGATTTTTTCGTTTTCACTATTGCGGTTGTAGATGCTTCGCCAAGCATCGAAAAAATCAATTCAAGATCAGTCATGTGATCACGAAGGTTCTGACTTTTCAAACCTTACACATTTTTATATTCTGAAGGCGTTAAACCGAAAGTTGCTTTCGAAATTTCTGCTGTTAAAATTGCATATTCAATTTGGTCACGAACTCCTCTGTTTTTCCACTCTCCGGTTAATTCTTCACGAATGGCAATACTGCGTATGCACTTTTCGATCCAGTCGTCAGGATACCCCTTAGCTTTGTATAATTCACGTGTTCGTAGTGTTGCGAGTTCAGGATTTTCAATTTCATCAAGCCTGTCTGAACCAACCTGTGCCAGCCATTGTTTAAATGGTTCAGCTTTTGGAGATGGAATTGATTGAATAATACGAAGGAGGCCTTTCGCATCTGAGGCCTGAATTTTTCGATTTTTACCATCGGCAGCCTCCATTTCAACCAGGGGACAAATTGTCCCCCAGTTGGAATTTATTTCCGGATCACGTTTTTTCATTTTCTTAATGTAATCCTTAACGTCTGATGTATCTGTTAATAATTGAACTACATCCTGAACCGAAAAATACCATTTTTTATCTGATTCACTCCAGACAGTTCGTATCTGTTTGCTTTCGAATAGTTTTATATTGCTCATAAATCAACGAGTTAAGATATTTCAAAATTCAAAGTAAAATTCAAAGTGCAAAAGGTTTTAGCCAATGAATCCGGAATAACAGCCAACCTCTCACTTTCATCTAACAATAATGCTATTAATTGATAGTCTGATAGATATCTCATGTTTTTTTAACTTGTCTTATACTAAAATGGTTGTTGCCTTTTAAGTTTTTGACCCCTCTGTCCGCCTGATGCGGACATCTTCCCGTGGGGGAGAACCCTACCAACATGATTTGTGCCCAGTGTTCGGCTTCTGTCTATCTCTATTTATTTCCAGGTATTTCAACTTTTTAAGTTAGTTCCTGTTTGTGCCATTATTTATTGGTTGTTGCCTTTTCATTATTCGTTATTCATTATTCGTTATTCATTATTCGTTATTCATTATTCATTATTCATTTTCCAGTGTCAGACACCCTGCGGGTGTGCAGACACTTTAACTCCCTATAGCTATCGGGATCACTTTTCACTTTTTTCTTTTAACTTTTAACTTTTTACTTCTTACTTCTCCCCTACATATTCCTCCTATACTGTCCGCCCACTTCGAAAAGAGATTGCGTTATCTGCCCAAGCGAACAGTATTTTGTGGCTTCCATCAGGCTTTCGAAAAGATTACCGCCATGAAGAGCCTGTTCGCGAAGGTGCGTGAGACTTTGGTGACTTTCTTCCTGCCATGTTTTATGTAATTGTTCAAGCATACTGATCTGGTATTCCTGCTCGGTTTTGGTAGCACGAATTACATGTTCAGGAATAATGGTAGGCGATCCTTTGCTCGAAAGAAAAGTGTTTACGCCCATAATCGGCAGTTCGCCGGTATGTTTCATATGTTCGTAATGCATGGATTCTTCCTGGATTTTTCCACGCTGATACATGGTTTCCATGGCACCCAGCACTCCTCCACGCTCATTGATCCGCTCGAACTCTGCTAACACGGCTTCTTCAACTAATCCGGTAAGTTCTTCAATGATAAACGAGCCTTGCAACGGATTCTGGTTTTTGGTGAGTCCCAGTTCGTTGTTAATAATCATCTGTATAGCAATGGCACGGCGTACCGATTCCTCGGTAGGTGTGGTGATTGCTTCGTCGTAGGCGTTGGTATGCAGCGAATTACAGTTATCATACACCGCGTACAAAGCCTGAAGTGTAGTTCGAATATCGTTGAAATCGATTTCCTGTGCATGCAGCGAACGGCCGGAAGTCTGAATATGGTATTTCAGCATCTGCGAACGCGAACCGGCTTTGTACAGTCCTTTCATGGCTTTGGACCAGATCAGGCGCGCCACTCTTCCCAAAACCGCATATTCGGGATCGATGCCGTTTGAAAAGAAAAACGAGAGATTGGGTGCAAACTTGTCGATATTCATTCCGCGCGAAGCGTAATATTCCACATAAGTAAAACCGTTGGCAAGCGTAAATGCCAGCTGAGTGATAGGATTGGCACCGGCTTCTGCAATATGATAACCCGAAATGGAAACAGAGTAGAAATTCCTGATTTTATTTTCGATAAAATACTGCTGCACATCACCCATCAGCCGGAGAGCGAAGTCAGTACTGAAAATACAGGTATTTTGTGCCTGGTCTTCCTTTAAAATATCGGCCTGCACCGTGCCACGTACATTGGCAATGGTTTCAGTTTTTATCTTCTGATAGACATCTGCCGGCAGAACCAGATCTCCGGTAATGCCGAGAAGCATCAGCCCCAGCCCA
>CAJDUB010000038.1_pt1 | contig 10523 bp, 8 predicted proteins | sample 7390251 | NCBI WGS metagenome assembly CAJDUB01 (sample SAMEA7055665, study PRJEB34461) | soil metagenome | biome: terrestrial ecosystem; feature: Peninsula; material: soil | place: Antarctica | collected 2016
GCAGTACAAAGAAAGCTCCTTGAATTGATGTATACTCTTTATAAGACAAATCAACCTTATGATAAAAATTATCAAGACTGTAAAACGCAAAATTCAAATGCAAAATACAAATCAGAAGAAAACTTAGTACAGATAAGAAATTAGGGATCAATCATCGATAGATTGACCCCTAAACAGGCTAGCATCTGCTGCCTTAAAGTACAAATATAGCAAATAAATTTAATTTGGTAGTTAACACAGAATCTATCGGGACCAAATCACATATTACAAATCAAAAAAGTACAGAATTAAATAGAAGAACAAGTATATGAAATTTATTGATCTTACTCATACAATCAGTCACGGGATGCCAGTTTTTCCCGGTGAAAACGAACCTTCGATTATCCGTGATATTTTGCCTGAAGATGTCGGGAGTGTTACACACCGGCTGGAAACGAATATGCATACCGGCACACATATTGACGCTCCTTTTCACGTTAAAAGCGATTCAATTACAATTGATAAATACCCTTTAGAATTGTTTGCCAGCCCGGCAGTAGTAATTGATGTAAGAGGTTTATCAAAAATAGAAATGCAACCTGCCTGGGAAACACTTTTCCGGAAGTATAAAATTGTTCTTTTTTGTACCGGTTACAGCAAAGCCTGGGGAGCAGAAAGCTACTATTATGAATACCCTGAATTTGATGACAGCATCGCTGAAGATCTTGTAAACTGTGGAGTGAAAATTGCAGGTTTCGATTCTCCTTCGCCTGACAAAACGCCGTTCGGTTTTCACACTATTTTCCTAAAGGATGAACGATTCCTGATCGAGAACCTTACAAACCTTGATAAACTGGTGGGAAAGGAAAACATAAAATTTATGGCCTTTCCATTAAAAATAGAGGCTGAGGCGTCGTTAATTCGGGCAGTGGCAATGTTGGAAGACTAAATTAAGGAGATTACTTACAGAGTTCTTTCACTTTATTTTCAAGTTCTTCTCCACGAAGTTTCTTAGCGACAATTTTGCCCTTTCTATCAATTAACACAGTAAAGGGAATTGCGGTTACTCCATAAGCTGCTGCGCCAGCTGATTTCCAGTATTTCAAATCGCTGACATGATCAGGCCAAACCAAGTTATCCTTGGCAATGGCTGCCAACCAGCTGTCACGGTCTTTATCAAGCGAAACGCTGTAAATTTCAAATCCTTTATCATGATACTTGCCATACATGGCAACCACATGCGGATTTTCTTTCCGGCAAGGGCCGCACCACGAAGCCCAGAAGTCAACAAGAACAACTTTTCCTTTCAATGAAGAAAGTTTACGAATATTTCCATCCGGATCCGAAAGCGCTATATCCGGCGCTAAAGCTCCAACAGCAGTTTTGCGCTCGATCTCTACCTGCTGATGGTATTGCTGTATAAAAGAATTTTTAGGATATGCTTTGTAAGTGGCTGCCTCAATTTTGTCAATAATATCGAAATCATTGGTCATATCGAGTTTATCCTGGAAAAAAAGCCAGGCAAGAGATGCGGGGTTTTTCGCCATTTGAGCTATTAAAGCAGCTTTTTGTAATGAATCATTTTTACGAAACTTATTGATGATAATGGTTGCAAGTGAATCACGCTGTGGCGATGGTTGTATTTCGTTGTATTGTTGATTTAGAGTTGCTTTCTGGCTTTCATAAAGTTGTGAAGTATTCATGGCGTTATATAGCAGCTTGGTATGCAAAGAGCCATCAATTTTTGTATCGTTGCCGAGTTTACCTCCTGCTGTTTTTAATATAATTTTTTCGCCGGGAGAAAGTATCAGCATCATATAATTTTTATCATCGAGCCGCAACCTGAAAATATCAGTTGATGTAATAGGTGCAATAAGTGTGAAATTTCCGTTTTCGTCAATTACTGATGAAACAAATATCCATGGATTCTGACCATTGAGTGTATCAAGATAAATCTGTTTATACGATCCTTTGTCAGTTATAGTTCCATTAATCACGAGTGGTTCCGGAGTTTTTTGTGCTGTGGTTATAGTAATGGATAGGACTGAGATAAATATCAGGATGAATTTGGTCTTCAGAAGATTCATTAGTTAAAAGTATTAATGATTAACGGGCAAAAGTAGCAATTAATATTCAAAAATCGTGCCTGAAAATTGTTTGTCAAGTATTCTATACGTATTCAACTATCATAAATTTATACGCTTTAAAGTCTTTTTCTGATTCATATTTATATACATTTGCAGTGCTTTTTGATTCACAATAAAACCAAAAATAAAATGCCAAACATTTCGCAACGTGGCATCAATATGCCAGCATCACCTATCCGTAAACTTGTTCCATTTGCTGAAGCTGCAAAAAAAAGAGGAATAAAAGTCTATCATCTGAACATTGGGCAGCCTGATATCAAAACACCGCAGGTCGCTCTTGATGCTATCCGGAATTTCGATGCAAAAGTTATTGAATACAGCCATTCGGCAGGGAATGAATCCTACCGCAAAGCACTGGCCCAAAGATATACCAGCCAGGGAATTAAAGTGGATCATAACCAAATCATTATTACCACAGGAGGTTCCGAGGCAATTCTTTTTGCTATGTTCTCGTGTATGAATCCCGGTGATGAAATTATTATTCCCGAACCATTTTATACTAATTATAACGCTTTTGCTTTAACGGCAGGTGTGGTTGTGAAACCAATTACTTCGAACATAAAAAACGGTTTTGCGCTTCCTGCCATAGCTGAATTTGAGAAGGCGATCACTCCCAAAACCAAAGCTATAATGGTATGCAATCCGAATAATCCTACGGGTTATCTTTATAGTAATGAAGAGTTAAAGCAGTTGCGCGACCTGGTTTTAAAACATGATTTGTATTTACTTGCCGACGAAGTTTACAGGGAATTCTGTTATGGTGGAGATCATCATTTTTCAGTAATGAAACTGGAGGGGCTTGATAAACACGCCATTATGATCGATTCGGTTTCGAAAAGGTATAGTGAATGTGGCGTAAGGATTGGGGCACTGGTTACCAGAAACGAAGAGATACTTAAGGCCGCTTTAAAATATGCTCAGGCCAGACTCAGTCCTCCATCACTTGGGCAGGTTGTTGGAGAAGCTTCGTTGCAAACCCCTGATAGCTATTTTACTGAAGTTTACGACGAATATATCGCCCGGCGTGATTTTGTAATTGAAGAGCTGAACAAAATTCCAGGTGTTTTTGCTCCAAAACCCAAAGGCGCTTTTTACGCAATTATCAGTTTGCCGATTGATGACAGCGATAAATTCTGCCAGTGGTTGCTCGAGGATTTCAATTTCGAAAACGAAACCGTAATGCTGGCTCCGGCTTCAGGATTTTATGCTACACCAGGCCTGGGTAAAACAGAAGTTCGTATTGCTTATGTTCTAAAGATAGATGATTTGCGCAACGCGGTTAAATGTCTGGCAGAAGCTTTGAAGGTTTATCCGGGACGCGTTTAAATTCGGATTTCGAATTTGGGAATTGGGATTTTGATTGTAGCTGAAACTCTGCACTTCGTCCCGATAACTATCGGGATCGTTCAACGGCCAGTAACGCTGAAACTTTGAAATATTGAAACCTTGAAACCCTTTACTCAAAATCAGGGTAAATCAAGTACTTTTTACGGATTTTCTTAAATGCATCCAGATCAGGTTGCCATGACTTGCGGATTTCTTTTTCACTTTTTCCTGCAATAATCTGCTCACGTAACATACTGCTGCCTGCCAGCTTATCAAAATAACTGGTGAAAAACTCAGTTTCAGGACTAAGATTTTTGTATGCATCAATCAGCCATTGCAACTCGATATGCCCCTCTTTTTTCATGGTTTTAGCCTCGGAATCAAGATTCTGCCCAAAACACAATTGCCCATTCAGCGGCGGATCCTCACTAACACCTTTTATTGGTTTGGGCGTAAAACTATATGATCCTGAAGGAAGCTTTGGATGACCATATATTTTAAACGGGCTATCAGTTCCCCGTCCTACACTTACTATTGTTCCTTCGAACAAACAAAGCGATGGGTATAGGTAAACGGATTCCATATCCTGCAGGTTTGGTGAGGGCTGTACCGGCAATTGATACCGGGAATCATGTGTGTAATTGCCACATTTTATGATAGTCAGATTGCATTGTACTCCTTCTTTTAACCATTTTTCACCGTTAACCATGTTTGCGTATTCGCCGATTGTCATACCATAAACAATCGGAATCCTGTACATGCCAACAAATGATGAGAATTTGGGATCCAGAACGGGTCCGTCAACATAAAATCCATTTGGATTTGGCCTATCAAGCACGATAAGCTGAATGTTGTTTTCGGCACAGGCTTCCATAACATAGGCCAGTGTTGAAATGTAAGTATAAAATCTTGCCCCAACATCCTGTATGTCAAAAATCATAACATCAAGGCCGGCCATATCAGACCGTGTTGGTTTTTTATGATTGCCATAAAGCGAAATTACTTCGATGCCGGTTTTGGGGTCTTTTCCATTAAGAATCTCTTTCCCATCCGGTTGGTCGCCACGGAAGCCATGTTCCGGACCAAATATTTTTTTTACATTAATTCGAAGTGAAACCAGCGTATCTACCAGGAGAGTTTCTTTTATCAAAGAAGTATTGTTAGCAACAATCCCTATAGTTTTAACTTTGAGTAAATGAAGATAATCAGCTGTTAAGTAGGAGCCAGGCAATATTATTCCATTGCCTCGAACTTGCTTTTTTGGGTATTGTTGAATCTGACAACTTCCTGAAAATGAAGATGTCACTATCAAAATAAGTGCTATATATTTGGCTGACTGCATATTGACTTTTAAATAGATGTTGAGAATGCTTTTTCTGCTTTAGCTGTTACAATAATCATACAATAATAAACGAAAAAGGTGTATAAAGCTTGTTTGTAAGCTAAATCTTTCAGCAAAGGTTCAGGATGTGATGATTACAGATTGATAATTAGGATAATTGTAAAAAAGATCGTCCCTCACTTTCTCACCCCAACTTTAAATTTCAAACTCTAAATTTAAAGATATGGACATAACCGGATAAAAAAGTATTTTTGCAACCGCATGAATACAGAACAATTTATTGCCCGACGATTGATAAAGGGTGGCCCGGGAAGTTTCTCAGCCCCGGTAATACGTATTGCTGTTATCAGTGTAGCTCTGGGATTGGCTGTAATGATTGTTTCTGTTGCCATTGTTACAGGATTTCAGAAACAGATACAGGATAAAATTGTGGGTTTTGGCTCACACATTCAGATTGCAAAATTCGACTCAAATAATTCATTTGAGTTTGAACCAATAAACAAAAACCAGTCATTTTATGCTACACTTGCAAAATCACAAGGGATTAAACATATACAGATTTTTGCTGCCAAAGCAGGAATTATAAAAACTGCGGATCAGATACAGGGTGTTGTATTTAAAGGTATTGGTGCCGATTTCGACTGGTCATTTTTTAACGATAAGCTGGTAGCCGGGAAATCATTTTCAACACGGGATACTGCCATCAGCAATTCGGTAATTATTTCACAAAACCTTGCTGATTTATTGAAAATTAAAGTTGGGGATCCTTTACGAATGTATTTCATAATTGATAACATGGCCCGTGCCAGGCGGTTCAATGTTTCCGGGATTTATAATACCGGGCTTGCTGAGTTCGATCTTAAATTTATTTTTGGGGATATAAGGCAAATACAGAAACTTAACGGATGGAGCACTGATTTGGTATCAGGATTTGATGTCTACATTAATGATTTTAACCAGCTGGACAAAATGGGGAAAATTGTTTACAATACGGTTGGCTACGATCTCAATACCAAAACAATACGGGATCTTTATCCCCAACTGTTCGACTGGCTTGATTTACAGGATATGAACGTAATAATAATACTTATTCTGATGGTACTTGTTTCGGGAATGGCGATGATTTCAACCTTATTGATACTAATCCTTGAACGGACCAGCATGATTGGTGTTTTAAAAGCCCTGGGCAGCCGCAACCTAAGTATCCGGCGGATATTTATGTACAACGCTGCTTATATCATTGGTAAAGGTTTGTTAATTGGAAATATTGCAGGTATAAGTATCTGTCTTATTCAAAAATATTTTGGTATTATTACCTTGCCACAGGAATCATATTTTATGTCGGTTGTACCTATTAATTTTGATATTATTCATATTCTTATTCTCAATGCCGGAACATTAGTTGCTTGCACTCTGATGTTATTATTACCGTCATTTATTGTAACCCGTATTAGCCCGGTTAAGGCAATCAGGTTCGATTGAGTTATACACTGATCAAAATTTTGATATTATTTCCGTCTCAACGAAAATTCTAAGCCACTTCTTATTGTTTTTGCCTGTTTATCCGTTTTTATCCGTATTTCAGAAATTTTTCATAATAAGATAAAAAAAGACATTTATAGCGGAACAAGGTAGGCTGCCATGATGTGACATGCCAAACCCAGCAGCACGAAAACGTGGAAAACCGTGTGTACAAACTCGCGTTTGGCGAGAGCATAGAAGACCGAACCTGCTATATATAATACACCTCCAGCTGCAAGCCAATACAAAACTACCATGCAATTTTCTCTCAAAGCTACGTTAACCAAAGGCTTGATAGCAATCAATATAACCAGCCCCATGAGAACATAAGAAGCCGTTTTGAAATGATTATTAACTTTTAATGTGCCGAAATTAAAGCCTATGCCTGTCAAGGCTGTTAGCCAGATCAGGATAAAAATTCCATAACCCCAAAAACCCTCATTTCGCATCAATATCAAGGTGAAAGGTGAATAACTGGCGGCGATGAGCACATAAATGCTGCCGTGATCGAAACGACGCAATACAACCTTTAGTTTTGGATCCTGCACAAAATGGTAAATGGTGGACGAAAGCATGCAAGCCAACATTCCAAAACCAAATATGGAATAAGCCAGAATAGCCCATCCATTACCGGCAGCAACAGCCCTTTGTATTAGCACGATAGTAGCAATCGCCGCCATAAGAGCTCCGAAGGCATGTGTCAAGTAATTTGCCATTTCTTCGCGCTTGCTGTATGATTTTAAATTTTGCACTGCTTTATCTAACTTAAATTATAGTTGTTACATAGTTAGCTAATCAATATTATTTGTTGTAAGTTCAGCATGTGTATTCCATGCAATAAAAATAAATCCTGATAAGCCTGCTTCCGCTATTCCATTAGACTTCTTGGGCAGTCCGGGTCATCTTCCATATCCACCATTCCGGATTTGTCGGTATAGCCATATAAGCGGTCAAATTTAACCCTGTATTTTACTTTCAGGAATTTACGTCTCACTTTGAGTGTTGGTGAGAGTTCACCTGTTTCAGGAGACCATTCGGCACAGGTGAGTTCAAACTTTTTAACCTGTTGGTGATTTCCCAGGTTTTTGTTTGTTTTATCCACTTCCTTTTGAAAGCGTTCAAGTACTTTCGGGTTTTGAATCAGGTCTCTGTTGTCACGATATTTTATTCCATATCTGTTACACCAGGCATGAAGAAAATGGAACGTCGGACAAATGATGGCTGCAGCATATTTTTCCCCTTCGCCAACCACCATAATTTGTTCAATAAAAGAGGATTCCTTGAACTTATTTTCCACAACCTGCGGTGCAACGTATTTTCCGGTACTCAATTTAAAAATTTCTTTTTTTCTATCGGTAATTTTCAGGATGTTTAATTCATGTAATTCTCCTATGTCGCCGGTATGAAACCAACCTTCGTTATCGATAACTTCGCTGGTAAGGGCTTCAGCTTTATAATATCCCATCATCAGGTTCGGACCTTTCATAAGGATTTCTCCATCTTTGGCTATTTTTACTTCCACATTATCCAACACAGGACCCACGGTACCAAATTTCATGTAAGGGTAGTCCGCATGGTTAACAGCAATCACCGGCGATGTTTCAGTTAATCCGTATCCTTCCATAATCGGGATTCCAGCTGCATTAAAAACCCGTGCAAGGCGTTCCTGCAGGGCTGCACCTCCTGAGATAATGACTTTTATGTTTCCGCCAAGTGCCACGCGCCATTTGCTGTATATGAGTTTGCCGGCGATGGAGCGTTTGAGTTCATAAAACCAGCCATTAGCATTGTTCAATTCAAACTTTAAACCAAGATCCACAGCCCAAAAGAACAGTGCTCTTTTTATGCCCGTTAACTCTTTTCCTTTCAACAGAAGTTTGTCATACAATTTTTCAATAACCCGCGGTACGCTTGTAAATCCCTGTGGATGTATTTCACGCAGGTTTTCACCAATGGTATCGATGCTTTCGGCATAATATACCGAAACGCCGCTATTTTGAAGAAGGTAATTTACCATACGTTCGAATACGTGGCAGAGAGGGAGAAAACTCAGGAAGCGGTCTTTATAATCAACAGGCAAAATTTCGGTTGTTGCATGTACGTTCGACATAAAATTCCTGTGACTGAGCATTACACCTTTGCTTCTTCCTGTAGTTCCGGAAGTATAAATTATTGACATCAGGTCGCCCTCGTCGATGTTTTTTTTGATCTCCTCTAATTTCTCAGGCACCTGGTTTTCCGAACCAAGCTTTAAAAGCTTTTCCCAGTTTGGCGCTCCGGCTACATGATCTATTGTATACAGATGCTGAATATTAGCAGCATTTTTTACTAAAGGCTTAATTTTATCGTAGAAATCTTTTGAAGAAACAATCACCATTTTGGCATCAGAATTTGTGAAAATAAATTCATATTCCGTTGCTCCAATATTGGGATATACAGGCACATGAACCACACCTATCTGGCTCATGCCCATATCCAGAAAATTCCATTCGGGCCTGTTGTTGCTGATTGTGACTATTTTATCTCCTTTTGTAAATCCGGATGCCAGCAAGCTAAAACTTACCAGGTCGGCCATCCTTTTATACTCTGCGGTGGAGAATTTTTCCCATATTCCGTTTCGCTTAATAGCGAGTGCATCTTCTTTGGGATACTTTTCAAACATCAGCGATAGGATATCAAATGTTCTGAGTACTTTCATGGGACAAGGGATTTAGATGGTTATTATTGATTTTTTGGTTTAAATGTCCAGGTGAACCAAAATCGAGCCACCACTTCACCATTGGTGTCAATGCCTTCAGTAAATACTTCAATGGACTGTCCTTCTTTAGTATCAATGCTTTGCGCGATGGTTTTTTTCAACAATTCTCCTTGCACGCAGGTGAATGTGATACGTGTTCTGGCTTTTTTAATAAACTCGGCTTTTACTCCAAGGACCAGCATGGAAAGGGGAAAAGGATTTTTCTCTACATGAGCCATGGCCAGTATCCCGGTCGAAAGTTCGGCAGCCATACTCAGGGCGGCAAAATAGATAGACCGGAACGGATTTTTGTTCATAAAATTATACGGCAACGAAATCGAAGCTTTTGCCATATTCATCTCATCAACCCTAAGCCTGGCGAAAAAAGCCAATGGCAGGTTCCATAACATGAAAAACCACATCCTGAAAGGACTGTTTGCCAGTTTCTCGATTTTGTTTTTACTTTTCATGATACGATCATCTTACGCATCCGGAGCGGAGATTAACTCGTTCCGGTATTTGTATTTAATACAACTTTTTTAGAAAGGGTAACGGTTTTCTTCGATCATGTGATTGGCAATGCGGCGGCGGGCAGCTATCGCATTTACATTGGCTGCTTTTGTGAATCGTTTCATGCCCATCAGCATAGCTTGCTGCTCGTCACCGGCAGCAAAAGCATTCACGGCATCCACCCCTGATTTATTGATTTTCCCAGCCACATCATAAAAGAATACATCTGTCATGTCTTTAAACAGGTTTAGTTTTTCTTCGTTGAGTGTTGCACTTAATTTTTCTGTGCGCAATAAGCATGATTCGGCAGCATAAGTGTACATGATCATGTCGGCCAAAGCCATAAGGATTTCCTGTTCTTCAGCAAACTTATCCATGTATTTTTGTATGGCTGCACCGGCTACCATAAGAATCGATTTTTTGAAATTCACCATCATTTTCTTCTTTGTTTCGAAGTAATCCGTCGAAACCGAACCAAAATCAGGAATTCCCATAAGTTCTGCTCCCACAACTTTTGCAGGAGTAAGCAGGTCGATTTCTCCTTTCATTGCCCGTTTCAGCAATTCGCCTACAATAACCATCCGGTTAATTTCATTGGTACCTTCAAAAATCCGGTTGATGCGCGAATCGCGATAAGCACGTTCCACCAGTGTTTCAGCAGAATATCCCATGCCTCCGTATATCTGGACTGCTTCATCAACCACATAATCCAAAACTTCGGAGCCGAACACTTTGGCAATGCTGGCTTCGATGGCATACTGCCGGATACCTTCCACAGTGGCCTTGCCTTTATCCATTCCCTGGTCCTTCAATTGTTTAACAGCATCGTCAATGTTTTGACTGGCGCGGTAGGTTAGCGATTCGGAAGCAAAAGTGCGTATGGCCATTTCGCCCAACTTCCATTTAATGGCTCCGAAAGAGGAAATAAGGGTGCCGAATTGTTTCCGCTCATTTGCGTAAT
>CAJDUB010000040.1_pt1 | contig 10247 bp, 8 predicted proteins | sample 7390251 | NCBI WGS metagenome assembly CAJDUB01 (sample SAMEA7055665, study PRJEB34461) | soil metagenome | biome: terrestrial ecosystem; feature: Peninsula; material: soil | place: Antarctica | collected 2016
TATGAAAAGGTACCATGAAAAAAGGTTTAAACGAGGAAAAGCCACATCTTTAGCCCCTATCATTATGGGAATCATAAAGTTACCAAATGAAGCTGCCAGGCCGGGAATGACGAAGAGGAAAATCATGGTAATTCCATGCACGGTAAATAATGCATTGTATGTCTGAGGACCCATAATTTGCTGCCCGGGCGCTATTAGCTCAAGTTTCATAAATATGCCCATTACTACCCCGGCCAGGAAGAAAAATAGCTGCGAGTAAAGGTATAGCAATGCTATGCGCTTGTGATCAGTTGACAAAATCCAGGAACGGATACCTGTATATTTACCCTGGTGTTCAAAGTAGTCGGGCAACCGATGAGTTGAAGAATTTTCGGTCATGTATAAATAATTGATTATGGATTAATTCTTTTTGATTTATTTCTGCGTCCGCGGATCAGCAGGTAGGTAAGAAGTGAAAGCGCAAAAATGATTGTCAATGTAGCGGTTATTCGTGTAACATCTAATGAATAGTGTTCCGATTTACGATCATAGGAATAACAATATGAAAGTACTTTAATGATGGTTGGAGCTGATTTCCCTTTTGATGCTTCATAAATAGCAAGTTTGAATTCAAAAGGAGCAAAGCTAATTCCTTTTAGATAACGGGTGATCTTGCCTTGGGGACTCAGCATGATCAAAGCTCCCTCATGTAAAAATTCATTGTTTTGAAACTTAAAACCAAAACCGAGCGCTTTGGTAACCCTGGCAATGTTTGCACTGTCACCTGTCAGAAAAGTCCATCCTGATCCATCCTGTCCTTTTAACTTTTTGAGATAAGTATCTCTTTTTTTCTGGCCGAGGTCATAGCTTTCGCGGCTATCGAAACTGATAGTAACCGCCTGGTAATCTTTTCCAAGAGCCAGACCTGTTGATGCCATTACTTCTGCAAGGCCATTCATCAGAGGACTGCATATACCGGGGCACCTGTAATACACGAAACATAAAACGGTTGGTTTGTTGATCAACTGTTTCAGGTTTACCAGGTTTCCGTTATGATCTGTAAGCATAATATCACCAGGAACATAATCATCAAGATGCTCTGTGATTCCTACTTCTGAGACTCCCTGATTTTGAGAAAAAGCAAGGTGTGTATTTAAAAGTAAAACAACCAGTAATAAGGGGATGGTGAACCACGAAATGGCTTTTTTCATTTTGAAATAAATTTTAGCAATTATTCTTTTATTTGTTAACTCATGAATGAAAAAGGCAAGCTGAATAAATCTTGTCTAAGTCATACTTTATTGATTCTGAATTAACACTTTATTAACAAAAGCAAAGCATGTTTTGTTTACCAAAAAATTAACTTTAATCAGATCATAGATTTTTAACTCCGAGTTTAAAAACTATTTATGCTAATACTTTGCCAGGCAGGATATCAGCATTAATACGACAAAAAGATTCGGATATAAATATCCGTTAATGCAAGTGATGATTTATGCTTTCTTCGAGGTAAGGATGATTTCTTGCTATGAGTGGAACTTTAGCAAGAGCTTTACCAAACGAGAAGAGGAACAATCCTGCTAATCCTGCAAAAACTCCGATTTCAATAATTCCAAAGGATGGCGATGTCATAAAATCAGGCATTACCTGTTCGTAGATGTCAATGTATAAACCAACAAGTAATAGGATACAGATGAAATATACGAAGTTTATACTTTTATCTAATTTTTGCGGTAACAAACCAATAAAAGGGATAAACCAGTTGACACCAAAATTGAGGAAGATGAAAATCAGCCAGCCATTTTCCCATCGATTTGCATAATATATTGTTTCTTCAGGAATATTTCCATACCAAATGAGCATAAATTGCGAGAAATAGAGATATCCCCATATTATACTTAACATAAACATGTATCTCGAAAAGTCAAGCAAATGGTATTCATTCATGTCCTTAAAATATCCTTTTTTATGGAGAATAATAGCTATCAGGGCAATTAAGGAAGTGCCATGGTAAAATGCAGCTCCAAAGTTTTTAAAGGCAAAAATTGCGCTATACCAGTGTGCATCTATTGACATAATCCAGTCGAATGAGGCAAGCGAGAAAGTAAATGCCAGAACGAATATGAATACCTTCGACCAGAACTCTAATTTTTCGAATATTTCACGGCTTCCAAGAGCATCTTCCTGTAATGAGAGTTTTCTGAGGTAACGGGTGAGTAAAATCCAGCATGCGAAGAAAATCACAAGCCTGATCATAAAGAAGGGAGTATTAAGATAGGGTGCTTTATGAGTCAGCAGTTCATCATTTGCAACTAAATCAGGATTGGACCATTGATAGATATCATGAAATCCAAAATACATCACCAACATTATAATGGCAGCATAAGGTATATAAGCCATAAGAGCTTCAGGAATCCTCCGGAACATGGCCGACCAGCCCGATTGAGTTATATACTGAAGGCTGAAAAAGAAAGCTGCCCCTATTGCCAATGAGATAAAATAGTAATTATCCATCAGCAGGTTAGCCCAGGTCCTGGAGGGATTAGTGAGAAAACCATACGCCAGGCCAATAACACCAAGGCCCATCAGAGCATAGGTTATATAATAATATTTCTTCGTTAAAATTACTTTGGTATCCATACACGTGGAGCTTATTTGTTTTTTTGAAGGGTATTTTTAACGTAAAGTGCAATCTTCCATCGGTCATCAGGTCTTATCTGTGGACCATAGGCACCCATAGTGTTCCATCCCATAGTTATAACATGATATACTTCACCTATAGGTGCAACAAGCATTCTTTCCGAAATAAGTGATGATGGTTGAATAGGGTATTTACCACTGGTATATAAGTGCCCATCACCTTTTCCTTTAACTCCGTGACAATCCAGACAGTAGATGGCGTACATTTCCTTACCACGAAACATATTGGTATCGCTGGCTTCGAGTTTACAGGTAACTTCTTTTCCAGCGAGTACGCGGCCTTCGGGAGTTGCAGGGTATTGGTACGGAATCATTTCGCGCGGAATGGAACCTAATACCGGAAGTTGCATTGTTATCCCATTTAACACACCATTCGCAGGAGCATAGGTTTCGTATGCCAGCGAATATGCCATATCAGGAAAATATTCGTATCCTTTCTGGATACGCGTCCTGTCGCACGAGGCAAATATCAATGCCGATATAGCAAGTGCTGCTGTTAATCTGACCGGGATTTTACTGAAGTACCCCATATAAATATGTTTTTTACGTATCATTTTAAAGTTCCTTTTCATATACTTCCGAAGCGCCGTTTGCTTTCAAAATAGTAGTAAGAGTATCGAATCCGGCTCCGGCGGTATTTTTTTCAAACAGGATAATAAATTTGTCATCGGTTGCCCGATCATCAGGAAGGATATATTTTTTACCCGGATAAATCTTTGCCCGTAATGAAAAAGTAAACAAAGTCATAATGGTAACAACAAGGATGGTTAATACCAGGGTAATAATGATAAACGAAGGAAATGCGTTTGTCGGTTTTCCTCCGTAATTTATTGGCCAACTGATAACTGCCGCCCAGTATAAAAACGAAAGGACACCTACAACCGCCAGTGCTCCATAAATAAAAGCTACAGTGGTAAACCTCGATTTACGTTCTAAAGCATCAATAGCTTCCATTATCGGGTAAGGTGTATATATTTCATCGATAGTGAAGTTCTTACTTTTCACTCCTTCAATACCCGTCAGCAGATCAGTTTTGCTGTCGAAAACACCAATTAGATGTGTTGAATTCATAGTTTGTCAGGTATTTTAATGTTTTTCGGTAATCTCAGTTGGTTTTAATACACTTTTAACTTCGCTGATAGCAATCATTGGCAGGAAGCGGAAGAATGCCAGTACGCCTGTTGCAAAAATGCCCATCGTTCCAATAAAAATGCCTACTTCAATCAAGGTAGGATTATAGGTTGTCCAGGCAGATGGAAGATAATCCTTAGTAAGTGAGGTAACGACGATGTTAAACCTTTCGTACCACATACCAACATTAATGATAAGCGAAATGATAAACAAAGCAGTTATATTACTGCGTATTTTTTTTGACCACATCACCTGTGGAATAATGGCATTGCAGGTGATCATAGCCCAGAACATGAATTTATAATCACCTGTAATCCGGTTGTGGAAGAAGGTAAACATTTCATATGGGTTTCCGCTGTACCAAGCCATAAATACTTCAGTAATATATGATGTTCCCATGATAAGTGAGATGAATACCAATATCTTGGCAATGGCATTCAAATGCGAATCAGTAACATATTCGTCAAGTTTATAATATTTGCGGATAATGATCATTAAAGTCATTACCATGGCAAATCCTGAAAATATAGCACCAACCACGAAATAGGGTGGGAAAAGAGTTGTATGCCAGCCAGGTATAACGGAACTGGCAAAATCAGTTGAAACTATAGAGTGAACTGAAACAACTAATACAGCTGCAATACCTCCGAGAATATAACTTAATCCTTCATAACGTAACCATTCTTTGGTTGAACCGGTCCAGCCAAAAGCTAGAAATCCATATATGGCTCTTTTTACTTTTGATTTTGCCCTGTCGCGGATAGAGGCAAAATCAGGAACCATACCAAAATACCAAAACGAAGCAGATATAAGCAGGTATGCGCTTATAGCTATAAAGTCCCAAAAAAGAGGGGAATTAAAGTTTACCCACAGTGGCCCGCGTGTATTGGGATAAGGGAAAATATAAAATGCGAGCCAAACCCGTCCCATGTGAATTGCCGGAAATATAGCAGCACACATTACAGCAAAAACGGTCATGGCTTCGGCTGCACGATTGATGGATGTACGCCATTTCTGCCGCAGGATCAGCAGGAATATGGAGAATGCGGTACCTGCATGACCGATTCCGATCCACCATACAAAATTTATAATACCCCATCCCCAGGCAACTGAATTATTAACTCCCCAGGTGCCAATTCCGTAGCGGACGGTGTACGCCATGCACAAAACTCCTATGATAGCCATTAATGAGCTTATTGCCATAGCTGTTTTCCACCAGGTGGGTGCTTTAATATCGAGCGGCGCAATAATATCGCTGGTGATCTGGCGGTAATTCTTGTTTCCCAGTATCAGCGGACCTCGTACTTCTGCTTTATACATATTTTATAAGGTATTGCGAGTTACTATTTTATACTTTGTCTTTTTTTTTAAAAATTGAAAAAGCTATTAAGCCTTATTGCTTTCTTCCTCCCTGTTGCGAACTTTAGTCAAGTATCCGACTGAAGGAAGGGTGTGGATTTCTTCCAGCAAGTTATAGTTACGCTGGTCAGCGAATAAATCAGTGAGCTTAGCCTGCTTGTTATTCATATCGCCAAAAATGATTGCTCCGGCAGGGCATACCTGCATACAAGCTGTTTGAATTTCGTTATCGGCAAGTGGTCTGTTTTCAAGTTTGGCTAAAAGTTTCTTTTCCTGTATCCTCTGAACACAGAAACTGCATTTCTCAACAACCCCACGTTCACGAACTGTAACATCAGGGTTAAGTACCATACGCCCTAAGTCGCTGTTCATATTATAGTCGAAGGCATCATTGGTGGCATAACGGAACCAGTTGAAACGACGTACTTTATATGGACAGTTATTGATACAATATTTGGTACCTATACAGCGGTTATAAGCCATTTGATTCAAACCTTCATGGCTGTGATTTGTTGCAGAAACAGGGCAAACATTTTCGCAAGGTGCATTGTCGCATTGCTGACACATGATCGGCTGGAAATATACCGATGGATTAGCTTCATCTTCAGAATAATACCTGTCGATACGGATCCAGTGCATAATACGGGTCTTGGACACTTGTTCCTTACCAACAACAGCCACGTTGTTTTCAGCCTGGCAGCCGATAACACAAGCGCTGCAACCTGTGCAGGCATTCAAATCAATTGACATGCCCCAATGATGGCCGTCGTATATAACTTCGTTATAAAGTGTTACATTGTGTTTTACAATTTCTTCATGCATCTCATTTCCTGAATCCGGCTTTTCCTGCCATTCAGATAATGTAGTTTCGCGCACAATGTTGCGGCCCTCCATTGAATGATGCATTTGCGATGAAACTATATTGTATTTTTTACCGGTTTTGGTTACCGAAGTTGTTGCCATTGAAGCTTTTCGGTTGTTATCTTCCATTTTCATAAACGGAAACACATTAACTCCAACACCATCAGCAACTTTTCCTGCTTTGGAACGTCCGTATCCGTATGCAACAGATATTGTACCTTCAGCCTGTCCGGGCTGGATAAAAGCAACGAGTTCCAATCCATCAGCAAGCTTGAGCATATCACCTGTAACCACAACAAGTTGTCCGGCCATTTTGGGCGAAACAGCCGCAAAATTATCCCAGCAAACTTTCGAAATCGGGTCGGGCATTTCCATCATCCATGGATTATTGGCATGCTTTCCATTTCCCAGAGCTATGGTTTCGTAAAACACAAGTTCAGTATCTGATGATTTTATTGCAGCAGCTTTTACTACAGCATCGGCAACCGGCTGGTTACTATATCCAGGTTGACCTGAAACTGACGGTACTTCGAAAATTCCCTTTTGCAGAGTATAATTCCAGAATTCAGCTCCTGATGAATATTCCGATTGCTTTCCTGCGAAATTATCAAGCCAGTACTGTTTTAAAAATGCATTAAAAAGTGTAGTGCTTCCTGACCATTTCAAAAGGCTATCCTGCGCCTGACGGGTATTATAAATATTCCGCATGGTAGGCTGCTGTAAACTATATGATCCTTTTTTAGGTTCAGCATCGTTCCATGACTCTAAAAAATGATGATCAGGAGCCACAACTTTGCAAACAGCTGCTGTTTCGTCGGTTGCATTGGCAAAACTTACAGACAGGTCAACTTTTTGAAGCCCATCCAGAAGTAATTTAGGTTCACTGTAATTGTATATCGGGTTAACATTATAGAAGATAACAGCACCAATTTTACCTTCATTCATTTCTTTTACAAGCGCGTTCATATCTTCATCAACACCTTTCCGGATATTGAGTGAAGCTGAAAAATCAATAGTGCTGCCATAGTTTTGCAACATGGTATTGATTGCGTTAACAACAACTTGCAAGCTTGTATCATTAATTCCACACACAACAATTGATTTCCCTTTTGCTCCAAGGAGTTTAGCGGCAAGTTTTGTAATATCAATAGCTGAAGCAGGTGCGTTGTAGCCTGTACCTCCGGTGGCTTTGGCAATCTCGTTGTAAAGGCTGAGAATTATAGATGCCTGCTGGCTTGGTTTGATAGGAAACCTATAGTCGGCATTGGCACCGGTAAGTGACATACCTGATTCAAAAACAGTGAGTTGCGAAATAGTACGTTTGTCCTTATTTAACCTTCGGCTTTGTGCAAAACGACGGGTGAACTCAACCGGCATAAGCCATGTGCCAAGGAAATCAGCATCAAAACTTACAATTACATCTGCTTTATCGAAATAATAATCAGGGATATTTTGTGAACCAAAAGTCAGGTTGTTAGCTTTTAATATAGCAGACGAAGAAACTGCATCATAAGTAACTTGTTTTGCAGTTGGATATCTTTTTCTGAATTCTTCAATTACGGAAAGGGTAGAAGGGCTTATGATTGTGGAAGTTATCAAAGCTATTTCTTTTCCAGTTGCAGCTACTGCAGCCAGTTTTGTTGAAACTTCTGTGTCAAGCAAATCCCAGGTTGTTTCTTTTCCATCAATCAATGGCGTTTTAAAACGTGCACCGTCATCGTAAAGGCTTAATACTGATCCTTGTACACGGGCGCTTGTTGCTCCTTTACTTATGGATGAAAGATCGTTACCTTCAATTTTTATAGGGCGTCCATCGCGAACTTTTACCAATATTCCGTTATAATCCTGTCCATCGAAATAGGTGGATGCATAATGATGGGCCATTCCGGGAGTTACCTCCTCAGGTTTATTGAGGTATGGGATGGCAGTTTGAACGGGATTTTTACAACTGGTTGCAATAGCAGCAGTAGCAAAACTGAATCCACAGAATTTCAGAAAATTTCGCCGCGATGATGTTTTGCCGTCAATTTCTTCATCTATAAGATCGAGCAACGAACGCGATGCATCCACATCTTTCTGTCCTGGATTTGTAACGGGCAGATTTGCTTGCTCTTCAAGACTTTTCCAATATTTCTTTTCCATTTATATATTGTAGTATAAAATGTTCTTTATAAATTGATTTTATCACTGCTAATCCAAAACTACTCCAACTAGTAATGGCATTTTGCACAATCAATACCACCCAAACGTTCAGCAGTAATTTTTTTGCCTGCTTTTGCTTCATCCTGAACAGCTTTGAACGATTCGTAATATTTGTTTGTAACCTGTATTTCAGTTGTTCGGTGACAGTTTACACACCATCCCATGGAAAGATCCGGAACCTGTTTAATCAAATCCATGGTTTCAACCGGTCCATGACAAGTCTGGCATTCAACTTTTCCGGCTCCCACATGCTGTGCATGGCTAAAGAATACGTGATCAGGAAGTTTATAAATCCGAATCCATTCAATAGGTATGCCCGATGCTTCTGCCCTGTATATTTTATTGATTTCAAATTTTCCCGACCTCGAACCGGCTATAACAACTTTATGGCAATTCATACATAGGTTTGAAGAAGGGATACTTGCTGATTTGCTGTATGATGCTGTTGAGTGACAGTATTGGCAATCAATCTGATTTTGTCCGGCATGTACTTTATGGGAGAATTTAATAGGTTGATCAGGCATATAATCTTTTGTCCTGCCTAATCGTATTCCTTCCTGTATAATAATAGTACCCTGAACACCTAATCCGATTAGTATAATAAGAGCGTGTAGAACCTTGAATTTTACTTTTTTGAACCAGAACAGATCGGCCAGGGCCAAAGCCATCAGCAATCCCATGAAAAGGAAAAGCAATAATCTGCCGGGGAATATTGTTTCCCATATCATACCTTCCTTACCAACTTTTGAAAGATAAGCCGAAATATCATAAATTTCTTTATCCGAAAGCTGAAGTCCTTTATGTACTTCTGCCATTTTAGTTGAAGTAGGCTCCCTAAGTACCTGGTAAAGGTTTGTTCCGTTCGGCTCCTGCCAGGCTTTTGCAAGATCATTAGCTGAAGGATTAAAATTGAGAGTATCGGTTGCAACTACCGCGTGGCAGGAAACACAATTAAGGGTAGTGCCTTTTTCAAAAGGAATTACGCCCGAAAATAGTCTTTCGCCCCGCAAAATTTCGTCGCGCCAAAAACCATCTTTCTTGGTTATATCGACCGAAACTTTAATAGCTTCTGCAGGTTTGTATGTTTCAATATACGTGATCAACTGGTTCAGATCATCATCCGACAGGAACTTATGATCCGGCATCGGAATTTTGCTATTTTCCTCAAAAAGTTTCACGGCAGTAGGATCACCGGCTTTTACCATATCCTGAGATGCCACGATGAACTTTTTTAACCATTCTTTATCATGTCGCTCGGCAACGCCTTTCAGACCCGGACCAACCAGTTTTTCATCAGTGAGTTTATGGCAAACAGCGCAGTTTTTGTCATAAATCTCCTTTCCTTTATTTTGAGCCTGGGAAACTGGACTGAAAAGAATTCCGGCCACGAGAAAAATTAATGGCGCTGTCAGTTTTAATGGTATCAGCTTCTGTTTGTTGGATGCTTGTAGGTGCATACGTGTTACTGATTAATAAAGTATATAAAATGGCATAGGGATCGTAAAGTTTTACTGAACGTCCATAGGTCGTTTATGATTTATAATTCTATGAAAGTGATCTGTAAAGTAAGTTTTTTATCATGCCTTCAGTTAATCTGTAGTTTAATATATAGAAGAGCGAATTTATAGAATAAGTCTTTTGTAAGCAATACTATTTTTTTTGTTTTTTTAACATTTCAGTAATATGTAACGATTCTAAATTATTAATTTTTAAAAAATGAGAATTAATGATCAGTACTACAAAAGAATACATACTTAATTTATTGTAAGATTGTAATAGCTTATTTTCGGATTGGAGTATCACAATACCTGAATAATTTTAGTATATAATACTAAAAAATTCAGATATGTCAAAAGTCTGTTAATTTTAAATTTGATTAAAATTTCGAGTTTGCTTATAAATCAAGTATAAGCGACCTGATTCCTAAAAAAAAATAATAAAAAAAAAGGAAGAACTAATTTCTTCCTTCTTTCTATAAATAACCTATAATTACAATGTAGAATTCTGAATACGAT
>CAJDUB010000041.1_pt1 | contig 10236 bp, 7 predicted proteins | sample 7390251 | NCBI WGS metagenome assembly CAJDUB01 (sample SAMEA7055665, study PRJEB34461) | soil metagenome | biome: terrestrial ecosystem; feature: Peninsula; material: soil | place: Antarctica | collected 2016
GATCGCGGTGCGCACCCGGTTATAGGTGCCGCAGCGGCAGATGTTGGTCATCGCCGCGTCGATGTCTTCATCGCTGGGCTTGGGCTTGTCCTTCAGCAGAGCGGCGGCAGCCATCAACATGCCGGGAGTTATTTTATCACAGTTGCTGATGCAGATAAGAGCATCTGCTTTATGAGCATTTACCATATATTCCACACTATCAGCAATCAGATCGCGCGAAGGCAATGAATACAACATTCCATCGTGACCCATGGCAATACCATCATCAATGGCAATGGTGTTGAATTCAGCAGCAAAACATCCCTGAGCTTCAATAAGTCCTTTTACGTATTGCCCAATTGAATGCAAATGTGCATGACCAGGCACAAACTGAGTGAAGGAATTAGCTATTGCAATAAGCGGTTTGCCGAATTGTTCATCTTTCATGCCGTTTGCTCGCCAAAGGCTGCGGGCTCCTGCCATTTTACGGCCTTTGGTGGTTGTATTGCTACGAAGTGGAATCTGCATTATTGTTTAGTTAGATTTTTATTGAGATTTTATATCAGATTTTATTTTTAAGCTTTTTGATTTAGAAATTTAAAAGCCATTAATAAACACCTTTTCTTTAAAAATGATTGATCCGGTTCAAAATTCGTTTTCTTTAAATAGATGAACTTACATCAAAAAGCCCCTCTCAGTATAAGTGAGAGAGGCTTTCTGTTTTTATTTTTTTACAAACAACGTTCCTAACTCACCCTGCGATTCCGGAGGAGAATAATAAATAAGCCAATAATGTTGTTTGATAAAATGCCAGACATACAGAGTTTGTTTGTGAGCACAAAATTAAGTCCTATTTTTATACGCTTAACATTTTATACGGTTTATCAGCTCGTTTTAGCTGTTTTTACGTAATTCACTGAGCAGAGAAAATGAAAATAAAATTACCTATACAATTCTTTTTCAATTGCTTATACTCAAAATAAGTAATTATTGATTTGAAAATTTTATTACAATATCTGAATGTGTGTATATTTATTCAGTTCATAAGAATATAAATGTTTAAACACAGATTTCCTGAAGATCAGTAATGAGCATGTTGAACACAAATTAATCATTAGAAGGATTAAAAATCCGATCTATAGGGTGTGGCGAATTTTATTCGCCATTTTTATCAGCGATTATAAATCGCTGCACCCACGGTTATTATAGTTTAGCCACTTCGTGGCTATTTCACTACAATCCTTGATTCGCGTGAATAATAATTAATTGATAACAAGTTCTTTGCCAATTCAGCATTTTCTATTGCTGAATTTGGGTTACGGGTAAAATTAATCATGACCAGTCCGTTTGCAAGCAGAGAGACTTTAGATAAAAATGAGGTGATGTTGATTTTTTGAAGGGAATTGTGGTCATAATCAAATGTAGGAAAGACTTTTTGTTTACCCATTCTGAGTGAACTGCCCTGCCGAAAGTATTATAGCCGAAGTTTGTGCAAATAATACTTTCTTCATGTTAAATATTTTCTATTTTTACCAAAGCTAAAATTACTAACCTTACATTACTAAATGGAGCATTCCAAAGCATTTTTCCCGATTTCTGCAGGAAAACTTTGTAACATTATCGAATCGGAATTTACTACCCGGAAAGAAATTTTTGGAATACCTGAAAATTTGTTTTTCAATCCATCAATTCATACCGGGCTTCAAATGGAAATATTCGGACAGCATCTGTTTACCCCTCTAGGCGTTGCCGCAGGGCCTCACACACAGATGGCACAGAATATTATTTCAGCATGGATTTGCGGGGCAAGTTATATCGAACTGAAAACCGTTCAAACGCTTGATGAAATTGAAATATCCAAGCCTTGTATCGATATGCAGGACGAAGGTTACAATTGCGAATGGTCGCAGGAACTGAGAATTAAGGAATCATTTGAAGAATACCTGAAAGCCTGGATTTTAATCCATTTGCTTCAGCATAAATTAGGCTGGGACAAACATCATAAACGTGGTTTCGTCTTCAATATGAGCATCGGTTACAACTTCGAAGGCATTCAGAATGAAAACGTACAATGGTTTCTGAAAAACATGTCGGATTGCAGCGAAGCAAAGCAAATGATAATCAGCGAATTGCTGCCTTTGTATCCTGAACTGGCAAATATTGAAATCCCGGATTGTATTTCAAATAATATCACGTTGAGTACTATGCATGGTTGCCCGCCCGACGAAATCGAGAAAATCGGGCATTACCTGTTAAAGGAAAAGAAGCTGCACACTCTGGTAAAACTTAATCCAACACTTCTGGGGAAGGACGAACTGCGCGATATTTTAAATAACAAACTAAATTTTAAAAATATCATTCCTGATATAGCTTTTGAGCATGATCTGAAATATGCTGATGCTATTGGGATTATTCAGCGATTACAGCAAACAGCGTATAATGAAAATTTGTTTTTTGGCGTAAAACTCACCAATACGCTTGAAAGCACGAATCACAAAAACATTTTTCCTGCCCATGAGCAAATGATGTACATGAGTGGCCGGGCATTGCATCCCATCAGTGTAAATGTTGCCCGTAAGCTTCAAAATGAGTTCAAGGGGAAACTAAATATTTCATTTTCAGGCGGAGCTGATTGTTTTAATATCAATGATTTGATTGACAGCGGATTGAAACCGGTTACGGTTTGCTCCGATATTCTGAAACCTGGCGGTTATGGCAGAATAGCACAATATGTTGAAAATCTTTCATCAAACACGCATTCGAAAACTCTAGCTACACTTGAAAAATTAAATATTTATGCTGACAAAGTCGTTTTAAATGATGACTATAAACGCGAGCCGTTTGTAAATAAAAGCATTAAAACCAGCAGGCCATTAGGTTTTTTCGATTGCATTCACGCACCTTGTGTGGACGAGTGCCCTACAAACCAGGATATTCCCGAATACCTGTATCACACTTCGCAGGGTGATTTTCAGAAAGCTTTTGATGTGATCATGGTTAAAAACCCTTTTCCGAATGTTTTGGGTGTGGCCTGTGATCATTTGTGCCAGACAAAATGCACACGCATCAATTACGAACAAGCTATAAAGATTAAAGAAGTTAAACGATTTGTCGCTGAAAAGGGTTTTGAAGCCGATATCAGCATTTTGCCGTCAAATGGGAAAAAGATCGCTATTATCGGTGCCGGTCCTTCGGGATTGAGTTGCGCATATTTTTTACGAATGGGTGGATTTGATGTTGAGATTTTCGAAACAAAATCTATTCCGGGAGGCATGGTTTCGGAAGCTATACCTGAATTTCGTCTGAAAATGGAATCGTTGCAAAAAGATATTCAACGGATTGAAAACCTCGGCGTTAAAATTCTATACAATTCGAAAGTTGACACTGAACTGTTTAACCGTTTGCGTAATGAATATGATTCTGTATACATTGCAGCAGGTGCTCAGCGTTTCAAAACTTTTCAGATGGAAGGCGAAAATGCAAGCGGAGTATTAAAAGCATTTGAGTTTCTGAAAAGTGCAAAACAAGGGGAAAAACCGATTTTAGGAAAAAACATAATAATTATCGGTGGCGGAAACACGGCTATGGATGTGGCCCGAACTGCCAAACGTATTGCCCAGCCCGAAAGCACGGTAAAAGTCCTGTACCGGCGCACCCGTACTGAAATGCCTGCCGATGTGGACGAAATCAAAGCTTTACTATCCGAAGGAATTGAACTACAGGAATTGCTGGCTCCCGAAAAACTGGTAATGACGGGGAACCGCATTTCTTCTATTGTTTGTGCAAAAATGGAACTGGTAAAGTCTGAAAATGATTCCCGCCTCACCCCCGTAAAAATAGAAGGTAAATACGTCGAATTCCCAGTCGATTCACTGATTCCGGCGCTTGGTCAGGAAATTGACATCGATTTTGTTCATCCCCGCGATCTTGTAACCGTAAAAGGATCTTATGAAACTTCAATTCCCGGTGTTTTTGTTGGCGGAGATGCCCTGCGGGGCGCGGCTACCATTGTAAAAGCCGTTGGCGACGGGCGCAAAGCAGCCATACAGATTGCAGGAAAAGCCGGAATTGTGCTTCCGTCGGAAAAACTATCTTCCGATAAAAAAATGTCGCACAGCGATTTTATTATAAGTAAGTCGAAACGGGTAAAAATTGATGCAGCAATCTCCGGCGATCATCCTGAATTTACTTCGGAATCAGCCATTTGTGAAGCCTCTCGTTGTTTACTTTGTGGTGATGTATGCAGCGTTTGTGTTACGGTTTGTCCGAATCGTGCCAACAATTATTATCTCACAAAAGCAGAAGATATTCCGGTATGGAAAGTTAACTTCAGTGGTAAAGAAGCGTCGTTTGAAATTGAAAGCCATTTGAAAATCCAGCAAAAGTACCAGGTTCTGAATGTGGCTGATTTTTGCAACGAATGTGGAAACTGTACCACTTTTTGTCCTACCAAAGGTGCACCGTTCAGCGATAAGCCACGTTTTTGCCTCACCGAAAAGAGTTTCAACCAGACCGAAAATGGATTTTTCCTTAAAAAGGATGGGGCAACTAGCACATTACTTCACAGAAACGGTGATAAAATAATGCAGCTTTCCAAAGCTCCGGATCTGTATAGTTTCTCTGATGATGAAATAAATGTGAACTTTGGTTTAACTGATTTTCAGATTATTACTGCTGAAAAGATACAAAATGTCCAATCTCTGGTTATTCTGAAAAAAGCAGCCGAGATGAAGGTGTTGATTGATTCAGTGAACGGGATTTAATAACGAGCTTTGAACTCTATAAATAACTGAAAAACCCATATTACATTCATAACTTTGCTGTTAAAAGCCTGATAAATGATAAAACTTACTGATAAAATCGTAAACCCTGCCGCAAGACAGAAAGCCATTGAACGCTTCCGCGAAAAAAGCATCGTACTGCCTACATTTGCTCAGATGCGCAACCCCGAGCTCGTTCCTGATAAAATTAAAGATCAGTTAAAAAATATTGGATTGTGGGATCTGCATCCTGCTAACCTGTTCCGAATTACCTGGAAAAATGAGCCGGTTGCAAAAGGTGGTCAGTTTGGCGGTGTAAATTATATTGAAATCCCTGAGTCGATTACAGGCGTTAAAACCCGGATTATTCTCCTGGTCGGCAAATATTTCCCAACAGGTTCGCATAAAGTGGGCGCAGCTTATGGTTGTCTGGCTCCGCGTATTATAACCGGCGAATTCGATCCTACTTATCATAAAGCAGTCTGGCCATCAACCGGTAACTATTGCCGCGGCGGTGCATTCGACTCGCACCTGATGGATGTTACAGCCGTTGCCATCCTACCCGAAGAAATGAGTCAGGAACGATTTTCCTGGTTGAAAGAAATTGGTGCCGAGGTTATTGCTACTCCCGGTTGCGAATCAAACGTAAAGGAAATCTATGACAAATGCTGGGATATTCGCCGCAATCGCAAGGATTGTGTTATTTTCAACCAGTTCGATGAATTCGGGAATCCCTGCTGGCATTATAATGTAACCGCCCCGGCAGTTGAAGAGGTATATCATTCGGTAAAATCAGCGAAAGGACAACTGGCTGCTTATGTTTCAGCTACTGGTTCGGCTGGTACTATCGGTGCAGGCGATTACTTAAAAAAGCAATTCCCGCACATGAAAATTGTTGCTTCAGAGGCTTTACAATGCCCAACCCTGCTGAATAATGGCTTTGGCGGTCACCGTATCGAAGGTATCGGCGACAAGCATGTTCCATGGGTTCATAACACAAAAAACACCGATATGGTTACTGCTATTGATGACGAAAATTGCATGCGTCTTTTCAGGCTGTTTAACGAACCGGTTGGAAAAAACTACCTGAAATCATGTGGTATTGATCCTGAGCTGGTTGACCAACTTGAACTTTTAGGTATTTCATGCATTGCTAACCTGCTTTCGTCCATAAAAGTTGCAAAGTATTATGAAATGACAAGTGATGATGTTATTATTACTCTGGCCACGGATTCAGCCGAAATGTACACCTCACGTCTGGAGGAACTACATGCTGAAAAAGGTCCATACACAGCTTTGCAGGCAGCCAAGGATATGGAAAAATGCCTGTTCGGGCAAACCACTGATCACCTGAAAGAACTTAATTATTACGACCGTAAAGCCATTCACAACCTCAAATATTTTACATGGATCGAACAGCAGGAAAAGGACCTCGAAGACCTGAACCAGCTCTGGAACGACCGTGATATATGGGATCAGCAATTCCAGCAAGCTGAGCGTTGGGACGAAATGATAAATGATTTTAATCAAGAAACGGGAGTTCTGAAGAAGATGTAATAAGAATTTTCAGTATCTGATTCCCAGTGTCTGCACACCCTTTTCGGGTATCTGATTCCCAGTGTCTGCACACCCTTTTCGGGTGTCTGACACTGGGAATCTTTAATCTGAAATAAACTCTCTCACAATAAATACTTTAGCGCAACAAATCCTCCTATTAAAAAAGCGGTAAAGCCTAAAGCAAGCACATTAAAATATTTATCAATAAACCGTTTGATTTCAGGCCCGAATTTCCAAATCAGGAAGGCAATCAGGAAAAACCTTGCTCCACGGCTGATGACCGAAGCGATAAAAAACATGACCAGATTTATATCAAATGCTCCCGATGTTATTGTGAAAACCTTATAAGGTATGGGAGTGAATCCTGCCGTGAAAATTATCCAGAAGTCCCATTCAATAAATAAATCCTTAATGCTATTGTATAAACTGACCGTAAACCCGGGGATATTTTCGAAAAAGAAATTGGCAAATCCCGTAAATTCTCCACCAGCTGTAAGCCAGGCAAATTGACCTATCCCATACCCCACAAAAGCACCGGAAACTGATCCAAAAGTGCAAATTACTGCGTAGCGGAAGGATTTAGCCGCTGCTCCCAGGGCCAAAGCAATCAATAAAACATCAGGTGGTATCGGAAAAAACACGGACTCAGCAAATGCAAGAATAAAAAGTGCAATTGCGCCATAGGGTGATTGTGCCCAGTTAAGCACCCATTGATATAGACTTTTGATCCAATTCATAATCTCTTCTAAAATATTTTAAAAATAACCAGTGCATATATTCCAAAGCGCACATACCTGAAAAGTGCCCACAATAAATAATTCCTGAAGTCATATTTTATTAATCCGCTGGCTAAACTCACAATAGAATGCGGAATAGGCAACATAGCTCCAACCACTACAAAAAAACCGCCCCATTTGCGTAAGTTTAAGATGTGTCGGGCAATTTTATGCTCCAGATAAAATTTTATAGCTGGAATCCTGAATAACAGCTTCCCCATAAAATAAGCGATAATTCCACCAACGTATGAAGCCGTAGCTAAAAAGAATAAAAATAACCAGGGTGTTGCCGATTTTGCGCTCCAGGCTATAAATATTTCCGGCGGAAGCAAACCTAAAATAGTTTCAGAAATCAGAAAAAACGAAAATACAATTTTGGGCGAATAATTTTCAACCAGTGAGTTGAGCAGTGCATTAATATCAATAAAGAAGTATTCAAGGGCCACTAACACGCCAACAAATATCAGTATTGTAACACCACCCTTAAAGGCGGTATCTTTTAAAAACTCATAAAACTTTGTTACCCGGTAGTAACGATGTAATGCAATTACTTTTTCTTGTTTTATCATAAATTATATGCTTTTCTTTTTTTAACTTTTTGGATATTGAGAACAAATAATATTCCTTCCAGATAACATTCAGTACAGTGGTTGTCAAACATGATTTTATGAAAGAAGCGTTTAGTAGGATTTTGTTGCCATATCGCCGGATCTGATCCATAAATAACCAGGATTAATTTATGATACCAGGAGAATCAATCTCATGCAGTACCTGTAGGAAGAGTGGATATTATATGGCTAAAGTTGTGGCGGTTGCCATATTGCGATAGCTGAATTCGGAATTAAAAAGGAATCCTTTGAAATTGGAACCAGGAACTTTGGTTTTGAATAAGTATAATCAAAATTCAACTGAGGAATCTGATCATCATTAAAAGCATCAATATCAGAAATGATAGTCATTTCATTATCTATACCTTCAGAAAACTCAACGAAAAATGGATTTGTAGTATCGTTTGAATAAGAATTCAGACCATAGCAAGTAAGAATTGCTATAAAAAATACTATCCTGAAGAATACCTGACGTCTCGTTTTCATGAATTTGCAAAGGTAATGCTAGTTTTATATACCATGTATGGTTTCTTGATATAAAATTGTTAATAAATCTAAAAACATATATATGTAGATTGTTACCCGCCATCTCTTTCTTGCCAAAAATATAATTATGTACTTTTATGTATGATCAATTTTACAAATCCGGCACAATTGAAGAAATGCTTTTATAAATTATGCTCAAGAAACCAGCGCGAGTTTAAAGTCAGGTCCGAAAAAGTAAAAAGCTATTATATACCATAGCTCTGTTTCATGATCAATTTGATCCCGAAGTTCCTATAATTATTATACATTTGTATATATTGCCAGCCAGTGAATTTTATCACATTCTGGAAACTACATGCAATTTTCCTGATAATGAATCAAAAATATAGTTACCAATGTTCTGATTGCGGCAATCAAATCTCCGCAGGCGAAATCATTTACCTCTGTCCTCAATGCAGCGCAAAGCAATTATCCGGCCAGCCTCCGCGTGGAGTTTTGAAAGTTATTTATGATTACCCGGTTTTAAGTAATTTGTCTTTTCGGGAACTGGAGGAAAAACATTTTATCCAATTATTGCCTGTAAATGATGTAAAAAGCCTTCCAAATCTCAGGATCGGAAATACACCCTTGTATGAGATCGATTTGCTGGATGACCATACCAACGATTTTGAACTCTACCTGAAGGACGACTCTCAAAATCCAACCTTTTCCTTTAAGGACAGGGCTTCAGCCGTGGTTTCAGCTTTTGCAAAAGAAAATGGAATTGAGACTATTGTGACCGCTTCTACGGGCAATGCAGGTTCCTCTTTAGCTGGAATGTGTGCGGCACAAGGTCAGAAAGCGGTGATTTTTGTCCCATCCACAGCTCCAAAAGCAAAACTGACGCAGATTATGATGTACGGCGCAACGCTCATTCCGGTTGCCGGAAATTACGATACAGCCTTCGATCTTAGTATTGAAGCCACAAAACGATTCGGCTGGTACAATCGCAATACGGCTTATAATCCTCTGACTATTGAGGGTAAGAAAACTGTATCGCTTGAGTTGTTCAGCCAATTAAAAGAGCAGATTCCAGATATTATTTTTGTGCCTGTCGGCGACGGGGTTATAATTTCGGGTGTTTACAAGGGATTTGAAGATTTGCTTCATCTGGGAATAATTGATAAAATACCCGTTATTGTTGCAGTTCAGGCTGCCGGAAGCTGCAACCTGGTTCAAAATATCGGGAAAAAGGATTTTACATCTACTCTCTCGCACACCCTGGCTGACAGCATTTCAGTGGATATCCCGAGGAATTTCCATATGGCGGCTGCCTATATCACCAAATACAATGGGAAAACCATTACTGTTTCGGATGACGATATACTAAGAGCCTCCTCAAAACTGGCAAAAAATACCGGCATTTTTACCGAACCTGCGGCGGCAGCAGCTTTTGCCGGCTTTCTCAACTACAAAAACAAGTATTTGATTCCAAAAGGTTCTGTTAATGTCGTTCTTCTTACAGGCAGTGGTCTTAAAGATCTGAATGCGGTACAAACTCTTTTCGAAATCCCCTTACCGGTGTCACCGGATATGGATTCTGTGGAAAAGTTTTTAAAAGGTAAAATCTGAGTTGAGTATGATTAATTTTGTTTTAAATGGTGAGTCAGAAATTTTTGACGGCAACGAGGAAACCAGCCTGTTGAAATATTTGCGAAATAGCAAGAACATAACTTCTGTAAAAGACGGATGTTCAGGCGAGGGCACCTGCGGTGCGTGCCTGGTTGAGATTAACGGAGAAGCAAAGCTTTCGTGCCGGACTCCGCTGAAAAAACTTGAAAACGCAAAAGTCAATACGCTCGAAGGTTTGCCTGAAGATGTAAGGGATATAATGGCAAAAGCATTTGTCGAAAAAGGTGCCGTTCAGTGTGGTTTTTGTACCCCGGGATTTCTGATGCGTACCAATATACTCCTGAAGAAAAATCCTACACCAACCCGTGATGAAATCAAGCATGCACTTACCATGAATTTGTGCCGTTGTACCGGCTATGTAAAAATTATTGATGCCATTCACGAAACGGCTCAACGACT
>CAJDUB010000053.1_pt1 | contig 10219 bp, 10 predicted proteins | sample 7390251 | NCBI WGS metagenome assembly CAJDUB01 (sample SAMEA7055665, study PRJEB34461) | soil metagenome | biome: terrestrial ecosystem; feature: Peninsula; material: soil | place: Antarctica | collected 2016
TGACTCTGAAGTCAGAGCAGTGAAAATAAAAATCAAGCAAATCAAATATTTCATTCTAATTTTATAGTTAATCCGTGTCGTCCTAAAATTATGCACAACTAGTCTATAGCAACAAATATATACCACTTTTAGATAAGTTGTACTTGGAAAGTAAAATTTATTTTTCTCCAGACTCATTGCCCAGCATTCCCTGCATGCGATCCAGCGGACTAATTACCTTGCGCGCCGCTTTTGGCAAAATATGAGTGTAAACCATAGTTGTTTTTATATTGGTATGCCCCAGCAATTGCTGTATATACCGTATATCTGTCCCGTTTTCGAGCAAATGCGTGGCAAAACTATGCCTCAGCGTATGCACGCTGGCTTTCTTTTCAAGTCCTGCCTTTGCTACAGCATTTTGCATTACGGTTTGTACCGTGCCTACACTTAATGCTTCGCCTTTATATTGACCTGCAAATACCCATTCGTCGGGCGGATATAATTTGCGGTAATCCTCCAGGTAGGCCACAATAGAGTAGGGGAGCATTACAACCCGGTCTTTATTGCCTTTGCTTTGCCGCACTATGATTTTATGTTCGTCAAACAGAATATCTACCCATTTTAAACCTACTATTTCGCTCCGCCTTAATCCCGCACCATATCCAAGCAGTAATAATAACTTGTGTTTCGGGTTAACAACCTGGCTGAAAATTCGCGAACATTCCTCAAAAGTCAGTACCACCGGTATTTTATCTTCCTTTCTCGGGCGGGGAAGTTTAATTTCAAACGCATCGCGGTGCAATACCATACGGAAATAAAATTGTAACGCATTAATTACCATATTCACGCTCGATGTCGAAAAGCCTTGTTCAACCTTCATTGCCAGGTGCCGTACTATCTGTCTTTCAGTAAGCGTATCGGGGCTTTGATATTCGTTAAAACGCATAAACAGGTTAAAGGCGTTCACATAACTCCTTATAGAGCTGGCACTGTAATTCATGGCATACAAATAGTCGATCATGGCAAGTGTATATGTCTGAGCCATTACCGGAACCTGCTGCAACAAAGCTTCGCGCATGCCCTTGAGCTGTGTCGATTTTTTATTCGAGGCTTTGTATTTTCGCAGGTATCCGTTGGGTAAGTTGCTCTGAATCAGCATATTTAATCTTTCAGCCAAATCCTGTAGATTTTCAAAAACAGAAGGTGTTGCGTTTAGCACATAAGCATCACTCACCTTGCTGTAGCGGCTGCCTTCCCAGCGCCGTACTTCTTCGAGCAGAAACGGGATTTTAGGACAGCGCAAAACCATCCACCGCTTGTCAGGAATATATACATCCAACTCAATCAAACCGTTTTCACCTGTAATCGTTTGAGTTTTATCATAAAATTCTTCAGGGAATAATTGTCCGGCATCAAGCAGTGCTTCAACCTTTATTTTGGTGCTTACATGCCTGAACACAAAGAATGCCTTCTGATTTTTATTCCAGAACACACCTTTAATATCCATTAACTTGCGTGCGATATCTTCTTTGTAAGGTACCTGTAGTATCCAGTACTTTCCCACGCTACCTTTGAAAACAATTTTAGCCGCAAATTCAGGGTCGCTGCCCTTATGTTCAACCGGCAAAGCCGGCTGGAATTCGCTGATTACCTCAGCTATGTGAGCATTTTCGTGCCGTATTCCGGCAGGCTCAGGTGGCGGCTGAATGTTTTCAGCATTCAGTATTTCTACTTCCCCAAAGGTAAGCAAAATTTTCGCATAATTATCCTTGTTGTACAATAAATACCAGCAGGTATGGGTTTGGCTCCATCTAACGCCCAGGCTCCTGGCTTTTTGTTTCAGGTCATTATCAAAACCAAAGTATAACCCGATCTGAAAATCACCCCTGTGATAAAACTTACTGATTTGTATCATAACAATAATTTTGAAAGTATAAATGTTAAAAACGGATAATCAGGTAATCGTATTCGGGTAAAGCTATAATACAATGTAATCTTCAATAATAAATCCTCTAACCTGGTCTGTTCTTGTTTTTATTCCAACGTCAGGATTTTTTGCGGCAGTTATAAGTTCAGTGTTAAACTTGTTATAAAGTTTTCCGGAGTATAGTCCGCTTTTGTTTCTTTTGGTGAAGAATTCCAGTATTTCCTGCAGCTGAATTTCGTAAGCTTTTGTCCAGATTACTTCACGCTTAGCCATTCTTTTACTTTTTGATCCATTTCTGATTGCGAAATCACATTCCCTTCTTTCCCTTTTTTACTTGCGAAAAGCAGTTCTTTCTCCATGTTATACGTTAATTCAATAAAGGGTACTTTTTTCTTATAGTCCAAAATGGGTTTTATGGCATTATCAAAGTCAACATCTTCAATACCTGATATCCTTTGAATGAGTTCTTTTTTCAATTGAATGTGGTATTCATGCTTTTTATCATATAACCGGTATAAAGTTATAATAAATTCATATTCAGATATACTCTCAATATGTAATTTTTTTTCTTACAATTAATGCCAATATTGTGTTATGGATAGTTGACGGTTTCAAAGTGCTTTCCTTTCAGTTTCCAAATACTTTTAAATTATGCTGTACTGACCCGATAAGCACTGTGTTGGCAATTAACAAAACCGATTTATGGCTCGCTTTTTCTTTCATTTTAAAAACGTGTATTTACTGCAAATTCAAATTGATTGATAAAAATCTCTTTTGAAGAACGTTTTCCTGTTTTTTTAATCAAATCAATTATTTCCTGTTCACTTTTGTCTATCACTTTAAATGTTTTAGTTCACAGAAATAAGGTTTATAGCTCAATTTATGCATTTTGTGAGCCGGATATTTTCTTTACATGAGCCATAAAGTATCAAAGCCTACACTGATTTTGGAAAATATTGCCGTTCATCTGTCTGCTTATATAAATGTAAAAAATATTATCAAATATTTATAGACGATCAAAATTTTGTAATTATGATGGTTATTCACAAATATCAAAGTGTTTGGCAGGCTGAGAGATTTATTTAATAATTCATCTCCAAATAGCTTGGCAAAGTTGTTTGAGGTTTTTCGACTGTGCTCATGCTTGGCTCAGCCTGACTGTTTGAGTTTGTCACCCTGAGCGGAGTGGAAGGGTAGACAGAATGATTCGACTTCATTTAACAGGACTGAGTTATTTGAGTGTGCTTCGCTCAGCATAACAGAGATGATAAGGTAGTTTATACTTTAGTTGTGATTTGAATTCTTCTATTGGTTAACTTTGTTTAATCTTCTAATTTTGTCAGACAGGGCATCTTGTCAAAAGGAAATAAAAACCAAGGCTTAGAAATCATTACAATGCAAATTTACTTATGGCATATAGACAAAAATACTATTACGTTTATATTCTAAAATGCTCTGATGATAGCTACTACACTGGATTTACAAATGATTTCGAACGAAGATTTGCATGGCACGAAGAAGGTAATGATCAGGAAAGTTATACTTATTCACGACGACCACTTGAACTTGTTTATGCCGATTATTTTACGGATCTCAAACAAGCAATTGCTTTTGAGAAACAAATAAAAGGTTGGAGCTGAGCCAAAAAGGAAGCCTTGATTGCCGGCGACCGGAATAAAATCAAAACACTCTCGATATGTGTGAATAATACTAACTCAAAGAATCGCAGGAAATAATATTGACGTTTCTTTCGCCGATTATGAGAGAGTTGACAAGGCGCTTCGTTCCGATAGCTATCGGAACCGCTCAGTATGACAGTGATGTGTGAGTGCGTTTTTCTAAACCTGACTGTTTGAATTTGTCACCCTGCCTGTACTTTAATGCATAACGACTATCGTAAATTTCATTGAAACTTCGAACCGCAACCTGCTATCCCATTTTATACCTGCTGCTTATATCTGCAGCCATACGCGCTGTTATGGCAGCCGGATTCAACCTGGGCAATGATGAAGCCTACTATTACACCTATGCTTTATACCCGGCTCTGAGCCATTTCGATCATCCACCCATGGTAGGCTGGGTTATTCAGTTGTTCAGTTTTAACCTGTATTTCAGCAGCGAAATTTTTATCCGACTGGCAGCTGTGGTGGCCGGAACAGTAAATACCTGGCTTATGTATGCCATAGGCAGGCAACTCCGCGACGAACGCACCGGCTGGTATGCAGCCCTTATGTACACGGCTTCCGTATATGGTTTTGTGATTGTGGGCTTATTTATATTGCCCGATTCGCCACAGAGCACATTCTGGCTTGCTGCAATACTATTCCTTCTGAAAGCCTTCGGCGGAGAAACAAATCTGAAAGCCAGGCGAAACTTCCTGCTGGCTTCTGTTTTTATGGGGCTGGCATTGCTGAGTAAATATACCACTGCTTACCTCTGGCTGGGTATGATCATATACATCCTGGTTTACAACCGGAAATGGCTGACAGAGAAGGTGTTTTACCTCGCACACCTGGTTATGACGGCATTTTTTCTGCCGGTTTTGATATGGAATGCACAAAATGGATTTGTAAGTTTTCTTTTTCACAGCGGGCGTGTGAAGCCTGGTGCCAGAGCTTTTACTCCCGATAATTTTCTTACCGAAATTCTGGGTGAAGCATTGTACACCAATCCAGTTATACTGATTTTGATTGTACTGACTGTAATTGCTTTTTTCAAAGGCAAATTCAGTAAAACCAAATCACAGCCTGAGGTTTTAATTTGTACAGCGCTTCCGCTGATAGCTACATTCCTGGTTATTTCCATATTCAGGCACACCTTACCGCATTGGAGTGGCGCAGGATATATCACGCTTATTCCTTTAGCAGCGCTTTGGCTTCGTAATCGCACTGAGCTGGTTATTCCTTCCGTGATAAAAGCTTCTCTGGCATTTACGGTCTTGCTGATTATGCTGGCTACTACCCAGATTTTAACCGGGTTTATTCCTTTTGCAAAGATGATGAAGGGTGAAGCCGGTAAAGGCTCAGCAGATTATTCGCTACAGCTTTATGGCTGGACGCAATTGGGCCGGGAATTTAAGTTGCTGGCCGCAAAATATGAAAACAAAGGCCTGATGCCTCCCGATTCGCCGTTAGTATGTTACCGTTGGTTTCCGGCAGCGAATTACAGCTATTATGCGGCCAGGGGCACCAGTCGTTATGTAATGGCTGCCGGCGATAAATCCGACATTCATAAATACGCATGGATAAATGCAATACATGGCGGGTTCAGGCTTAACAGCGATGCATGGTATATTACCTCCAGTCGTGATTTCATGCACCCGCGATCCATGACCGGAATTTATTACGAGAAAGTGCTCCAGCCCGATACTATCAGCATCATGCGGTTGGGTAAGCCAGCCTATTATTTCTATGTGTACCGGCTAAAAAACCTGCAGGCAAAGCGTTAGGAAATAAGTTGTTTTCTGAAAAGTCCTGTCGAAATATAAATAATTATGAGTATCGGGAAACATTAATAAGTTGGGTATTGATGAATAAAAATTACCCCTCCGCCTGTCGGCACCTCCCCTGTCCTGATAGCTATCGGGATCAAGGGAGGTAGATATTAACTAACAGAATTGCAATCTGATAAGTTAGGATAGGCCTACTCCCTATATTATTTGCGATAGCAAATACCTATTGGTGGAAAATCAGAATACGAAATCAAAAAAATCCCGTAGGGACGACATTATGGTGGAAATGTTTGAAAACGGCACCTGGTACCGGCACCCGGCACTAACGAAAAGGCCCTCCAATATCCCTATACACAAAAATATTTCCCTGCTATTATGTTCTACACGTATTCAATAATTTCTGCCTCACCATGCATGATCATCATCCCGTTCATGGCCAGCGAATCGAGATCATTTACAATTGGATATACCGAAACCGGGGCTATTTTTTTAATCCGGTTTACCAGTTTATCAGCAAAAAACTTGTTATTCATAATGGAGCCCATAATAAGAGTGGCATCCACATTATATTCGAGAACTGCCGCCATGCTGCCGATTTCTTTGGCAATCTGGTAAGCCATGGCATCCACAATAAACCTGGCTTTTTCATCACCCGAGTCCACCAACGATGTTATTCCCGAAAGCGAATTAGTACCCAGGTATGCTTTCATTCCGCCTTTTTCGGTAATCAGTTCGCGCATTTCTACCTGTGTATATTTCCCGCTATAGCATAAATCAATAAGCTGTCCTACTGGCAGGCTTCCGGTGCGTGTCATCGAAAAAGGCCCGTCGCCATCAAAAGCCTGGTTTACATCTACCACAAGTCCGTTGCGATGTGCACCAACAGAAACCCCGCCATTGCCGATGTATGCAATTACCAGTTTCAGTTCTTTATAATTGCAGTTGATGCTTTTGGCATATTCACGTGCAATGTTAAAATGATTAAGCGCATGGAAAATGGAGTTCCTTTCAATCTGGGGCAAACCCGAAACTTTGGCAATAGGTTCCATTTCGTCAACCACCACAGGATCGGCCAGGTATGCTTTTGCGTTTGGTAATTTTGACGCAATCTGATCGGCAATCAGGCCACCCAGGTTAGTGGCATGCATTCCCATTATGCCGACTCTCAGGTCGTGTTTCATGGCTTCGTTCACCTGGTATACACCCGATTTAAGAGGTTTTATCAGGCCTCCACGTGCCATTACTATTGCTATATCCGCAAAATCTATCTGGTTGTTTTCTAGTTCAGCCATAATCAGGCCGGTGCGGTAATCAAGTTCTTCGATTACATGCGAAAACCCGGCCAGAGCTTCCGGTTTATGACGTATGGATTTCAGAAATATAAGGCTGATATTGCGATACACTGCAATTTTGGTGATATCTGCTTCCGGGTATATAACCAGAATTTGTTTTGCTGACATGGCAAGGGCTTTATTTAAAAGGTCAAATTTATTAATATTTCCGGTATGTTCCTTCACGGAAAGAAGGATAAATAAAAAGTTCCGGGTTTAAGTTCAAAATGTAGATGCAATATCTTTCACTGTTTACCGTCCACTTTTCATTTTTTACTCTTCACTTTTTGTTTTTCATTATTTTGACCCCTCTGTCAGCCTGAGGCGGACATCTCCCCGTGGGAGTGAAACCTACAAACATGATTTGTGCCTGGAGTTCGCCTTTTGAAATTAGCGGAGATTTTTCATTTTTCATTTTTCACTCTTCACTATATTGACCCCTCTGCCCTTTGGGCATCTCCCCGTGGGAAAGAAACCTACAAACATGATTTGTGCCTGGAGTTAGCCTTTTGAAATTAGAGGAGATTTTTCATTTTTCATTTTTCACTCTTCACTATCCTCATCCATATGTTGATTAATAATATACCAGGTTACCGTGCGCCCGACGAAGTACATTACAAGCAGGAAGATAAACGGATAATCGGCCATTATTCCGATGTTTCCGGTATAATTCAACAATATCAGTAATAGTCCCAATACGACAATTACAATCAGATCGGGGATTCGTTGTTTACTAAGCATAAAGATAGATTTTCAGCAAACGTACAAAAAACAGCGATTTGTTCGGTTTGAAAAATATTCTGGAGGACTGTTCATCGGGATTTTCTGTTTATCTCTCTCTGAAAAAGGCTTGTATTGATTTTCATACAAACCCAATAGAGTATCTATGTCCAGAATTCAAAAAGATCTTCCATGCTTTCTCTCTCCTTTATAATCTCAAAGCTATCATTTTCATTATGATATGCTATCACTTTTGGCATTTGCCTGCTGTTGTAGCGCGACCACATGCTCAGGGTATAGGCTCCGGCATCATGTATCAGGATGTAATCACCTTCAGTAACAGCAGGTAATTCATGGTCGCGGGCAATTAAATCGCCGGCAAAGCAGAGTGGTCCGGCTACTATGTACTTGTTTCGGTCGGTGCCGGATTTTAGGTTACCGTGCTTATCAACAACTGAAATTTGATGATGCCAATCGAAAGGATTATAGGCTTTGCGCAGAAACAGATCGGCACCCACATGCGTCATTATGATATTGTAGCTGGGCTCCCGTTTTACATACTCCACCTTTGAAGCTACCCAGCCGGCGTTGGCATAGATATACCGTCCAAATTCAGTTATCAGTCTGAACTGACCAGTAAAAAGTTCCGCACATGATTCCTTTAGCATGGCCACGTATTGATCCATTGTTACGGGAACAATTTCGGGATGATAGGAAACCGGTAATCCTCCGCCTATATCGAAAATCCCAATACGGTTCGGGTTTGAATTCAGTTTGAGCTTTTCATTTATTTCGATTGTCAGGTCCAGCACTTTCCTGATTCCTTCAATAACCAAAGGTACAGGGCAGCCTTGAGAGCCGATATGCACATGTATGCCTGTGAGCCATTCATATTTCAAAAAATACGCTACTATTTTTTCCCTGTTTTCGTTTACAGAAATTCCAAATTTTGAAATGGTGCCGGCAACGCTGGTCGATTGTATGCTTCCCTGACCGACTTGCGGATTTATCCTTACGCCAATCATGCTTTCTGATTGTACCGTTTTTAGGATTTCGCCGATCCGGTCGAGTTCATCAAAAGAATCTGAATTCAGGTAAACTCCTGCTTTCAATGCATATTCAATTTCAGCTCTTGTTTTGCAGGGCGAATCAAAAACGATTGTTTCAGGAGAAAATCCTGCCATTTCGGCGAGGTGCAGTTCAGGCAAACTGGCTACTTCTGCACCAACGTCCAGTGCTTTTATTTTGCTAAGGATTTTTGTGAGCGGATTGGCTTTTACAGCAATGGCATGTAAGGCAGTTTGCGGAAATATTTTCTCAAGGCCGGCAATTCTCTCTTCCACCGAACTGAGGTTATAAAATACAACGGCAGTGTCGTGAGGGTTTACCAAATCTGTATCATTTAACGCATGACTGAAAGCGTTACTCATCTCTTCTTCCGAAAGCCTCGATTGTATCATTTACGGTTTGTTTAATCCTGATTTTAATAATCAAAAGTAGGTGTTTAAAATCAATTTTTCAAAACCGGATTAAGTAAAATTCCGTACCGTACGTGAAATGAATTAATTGTGTTTCCCCAAAGTATAGCTGATCTGGATTCCTGTTCGGATACCGGTCCAGGAAGGACCTGTGTAGTTATTATCCCTGATTCCTAAAATGTAATCAGAATTGCCATTTAAGTAGAAATTGGTTGACATATCAATCTCCAGTCCAAGATAGCATCCAATGTCAAAGTGAGACATTTTATACACAGCTTCGAAGCCGGGCTGTACATTTAAGCCATATGCAAAAAACAACTGTGAGTTTTGAGCGGATTCTTCATAAACTCTTATGTAATCGATCATATTGAGCATACTGCAAATTACTCCAAAATCAACAAACCCATCTATATGGAACTTATTTATCGTTTTTATGGGTTGACTCCAGTGCACTCCCGTTTGAAAACCATTCAACAACATATCATAATTCCATTTTCCTGAATAGTCAGCAAGACTTATACGACCGCCGGTTGTAAGATATCCAAAGTAAATTTTATAGGTATTACCGGGTAAAGATGATTGACCTAGCGCGGCTTTCTGGAATTCTTTTACATCACCCATATAATAAGTTCCGTAACCAGCTTTTAAGGTAAGACTGACCTGTGCCGTAATGGAATAGGATAGAATTGAAAAAAGGAATATTAAAAAAAGGTTCTTTTTCATTTTTTGTCAAATATTGATATACTTGCTCCGGGAACATATACTCTGCCATTTTTTAGAAAACCGTGGAGAAACATAGACTTTAATGATTTAACTTTCTGGCCGGTTTCATAATTGTAAATGTCAATCCGACAGTCAGTGCTGCTGTTTACCGTTCCTACGGAAATAATTTTATCTGATGGATCAAGATCAATCAAAGAAGTACCTTCAATTGGGAATGATGAAGTTACCTGTCCTGTGGAAACGTTAATTATATTGATTACATTATCCATAGTGAGCCCCATAATTTTATCGGGACTTCCGGGAATTCGGAAATATTCTTTTATTGTTTTTTCCCAGATCAGCGTAACGTTGCTTCCTTCTATTTTATAACAGCGGAAAGGATCGCCATTTGGTTGTTCCAGGATATAATTGTTATCATCCGAAATACGAATTCTGCCATAACTAGAGAAGTTAAGGGTTTTAATCGTGGTCATGTTTTTATAATCGTACAATATTACTTTTCCATCAGCTTTAGCAATACCCCATGAAGATAATGACAGGTTTTGCGACATAAGCTCCTGGTTTGAAAGAACCTCAATAAGCTCCAACGATACAGGATTGCGTTTTTTAA
>CAJDUB010000213.1_pt1 | contig 10217 bp, 8 predicted proteins | sample 7390251 | NCBI WGS metagenome assembly CAJDUB01 (sample SAMEA7055665, study PRJEB34461) | soil metagenome | biome: terrestrial ecosystem; feature: Peninsula; material: soil | place: Antarctica | collected 2016
GAAAAGGAGTGGATAACTGGCTCAGCCATCCGCCACCCCAAGCCCAATGACCTGAAATCGGGTAAATTACCAGCGATATTACAGCGCTGTACATAAGGTAAGCATTAAACTTCGTACGTTCAGCCATAGCTCCGGAAACAATAGTTGCGGCCGTTGCTGCAAATACCGTCTGGAAAATCAGAAATGCAAAATCAGGCATATCTGTTCTGTAAGAACCCGTACTGAATAAATCAAAGGAACCTATGAATCCATTGTTGGTACCGAACATCAGCCCAAAACCAATAAGCCAGAAGGCAATGGTACCAATCACAAAATCCATCAGATTTTTGAAAAGGATATTTGTAGTGTTTTTCGATCGGGTAAAACCTGCCTCAACCAGTGCGAAGCCAGCCTGCATAAAAAACACCAGTGCTGCAGCTATTAATACCCACACTGTATTTAGCGAAAATGCATAATCAACCAGTGCAGTTTCCAACGAGGTAATTTTATCGGCCATTACCAATGTGTCGGCCATGAGTAAAGTATATGTCATGATTTCTGTTTTTTAAGTTAGTTATTATTCACCGCCTGGATTGTACAATGATTTATCCCCTTCTTCGCCGGTGCGAATACGGTAGGAATCTTCAATATCTGAAATAAAGATTTTTCCATCCCCTATTTCGCCGGTTTTAGCTGCCAGCATTATGGCATCTATTGTAGGTTTAACAAATTTATCCCGACAGTAAATTGAGATCAGAATACGTTCGATTGTACTGGTGTCGTAAGCGATCCCGCGATAAATGCGCCCTTCATGTGCATTTCCAATTCCCCTTACATCCCAGAAAGTGAAGAATTCGATACCTGCTTTGTGCAAAGCTTCTTTCACTTCATCGAATTTGGTTTTACGAATAATTGCTTCAATTTTTTTCATCTGTTTCTGTTTTAATGGTAATAACTCTCTGATTTTCAGATTTATACTCTCTAAAAACTAATTCCAATAACAAGATTCAATTCCTCTCTGTTCGGATTTACAGACAATGCGCCTGAAATTGGTAATGAGTATTTATCAGTGATTTTCAACTCTTTACTGGCTTTAATACCTATGTTACATACAGCAAATATATCGTCGCCATTATCTTTGTAAGTAGTATGCCATCCATTTCCTGCACCAATAAAAGCACCGAAGTTTTTGAAAGCATAGTTAGCTTCAAAATACATGTCCCCACCACCGGGTTTATTGGCCGGACCACCTTGAGATGCATCGTTGATTATATAATTAGCTGCTATTGAAAAACTCTTAATTGTATATCCGAGATTAATTTCGAATGCATGACTTGATGTATCGGCACCATACTGGAAATATGGAGATCCCTGGTAATAATAATCGGTTAAACCAATACTCAATCCGAAATTAAAAGCGTAGGATGTATAAAGATCCATCTCAGCGACATCTCCAAAATCATGAAAACTGGTCGAGCCCCATGTTCCAAGTGTGAAACCGCCCTTGGTAAATTTCATCCATGGCTGAACATTCGGTCCTGTTCCAACTTTTGAACCTCGCCATACATATGAGCTAACGACATCTGCTCCTAGGGAAAAGGGTGATTCTTTTTCTTCTTCCTGTGCATATAGTGATATTGAAGAATATAACGTCATAAAAAGAACCAACAGAATTGCGGAGTAAATTTTTGTTCTCATAATCTTTAATTTTTTAGATTAGTACTGCATTATTTTTACGGCAAAATTAATTCTTTTTTAAACTACCCCCTATTATTTTTATCATTATTTTATATTTTATATGTTTTTGCACATATACCCCCATGTTTTTTATATCTATAATTCCAAATAACAGTTATTTATCCATATGATCCCCATTTTACATTATTTTAACATTGAGGGAATTTATTTAAGTTTCTTACTTTAAAAAATGAAATTTCTACCTTACAAAAACCCTATCAATTCAGAATCCTGCATTTTTGTAATTTGCTATTAATTTTCCTCTTTACTATTTTCTCTGAAAAGCTTAATTTTACAGAAACATAAATTCAAACTAATGTTAGCCGAACTCCAGCATATCACCAAACAATATGGGCAACCGGGTTCATCTGTGCAAAACCAGGTGCTTCATGACATATCATTACAAATTGAGGAAAACGAACGGATTGCCATAGTAGGTCCCTCCGGTTCGGGAAAAAGCACTTTGCTTAACATTCTGGGAACACTCGATAGTGCAACTTCCGGAAAAGTATTGCTGAATGGCGAATTAATTGATCAGGTATCGGAAATACGCCTTGCCGAAATCCGAAATACTCTTATCGGTTTTGTTTTTCAGTTGCATCATTTGCTGCCTCAGCTTACCTTGCTCGAAAATGTATTGCTGCCTCTTTTGGCCAGGGAAGACAATAAAATCCTGAAATCAGAAAACGAAATGGCTTTGCACCTTATTGACCGGGTTGGATTGTCAGAACATATAAACCAGTATCCATCGCAACTTTCTGTAGGGGAATGCCAGAGAACTGCTGTTGTACGGGCTCTTATAAATCAACCACGGCTACTGCTAGCCGACGAGCCAACCGGATCTCTTGATGCTGCCAATGGAAATCAATTAGCATCGCTGCTGACAGAACTTAATCGCGAACAAAATGTAGCTCTTGTGCTGGTTACACATTCCATGGAACTGGCTTCGAAGATGGATAAAATATATAATCTTCGGGATGGGAAATTGGTACTTAGTAAATAGGAAATGAAAAGAAGTAATTGAATCTCAACCTTTGATTTTTGTATTATAAAATACTAACCACTACTTATAAAATGACACTTTTCACCCTGATCCTCCGCAACCTCAAGTACTACAGGAAGCCCTATTTGTCAATACTGGCCGGTACTGTAGTCAGCACAGCTGTGTTGACCGGTGCTTTGGTAGTTGGCGATTCGGTGCGATACAGCCTCGGACATTTAACAGATATCCGGCTTGGAAAAACCCATTATGCGGTTCAGGCAAGAGACAGGTTTTTCCGGCAGCAGCTTGCCAGTGAACTGGAAAAACAGACTAAAAGCCCTGTTGCATCAGTGCTGCAACTCGAAGGAATTGCATTAAATACAGATAAAAACACACAGATCAACCTGGTTGAAGTATTGGGTGTGGACGATAGTTTTATGCGTTTGTGGGATACATCACTTAAGCAACCAGGCGACGATGAAGCTATTCTTAGCCGAAATGCAGCCGAAAAACTGGACCTGAAACCCGGTGATGAATTCCTTCTTAAAATCCGAAAACAAGCTAAAGCTTCGGAAAATGCTCCTTTTGTGTCGGAAAAAGAACCCCTTGTTGTTTTCCGCCTAAAGGTTACAGCTATTGCAGATGACCAGCAAATGGGACGATTCAGCCTGAAAAGCAACCAATCAGCGCCATTTAATATTTTTATTTCTTTATCCGGCATGGCCCTAAAAGCTGATTTGACCGGAAATGCCAATTTACTACTCATTGCCAATAATAATAATGTCGAACTGAATATTCACATACTGGATTCTTTTATTCAGGATTCCTGGCAACCCGAAGATGCCGGACTTGAATTCAGAAAATTATCTGCTGCCGGAAGCTATGAAATCCTTTCAAGCCGCATATTTATTGATGATAATACAGCCAAAGGAATAAAAACAAGTATTCCCGGAGCCGAAGCTGTTTTTACATACCTTGTAAATGATATCAGAATTAAGGAAAAATCCACACCTTATTCTTTTATAACAGCCGAAGACACAAGCCTTCTAAAACAGCCGTTATCAGAACATGAAATCATTATCAGCGATTGGCTTGCTTCCGATCTTTCAGCAAAACCAGGTGATTCGTTGACACTTACGTATTATAAAATGGGTTCCTTACGAAAACTGACAGAAGACAGCACCCGTTTTTGTATAAAAATGATATTACCTATTACCAATCCTATATTTGACCGATCATTAATGCCTGACTTCCCGGGAATGTCGGACGCAGGAAACTGCCGCGAATGGGAAACAGGAACTCTGGTTGATTTGAATAAAATCAGGGATAAAGACGAACTATACTGGAATACATACCGGGGAACACCAAAAGCGTTCATATCAATAGCTGCGGGTCAGAAAATATGGAGTAATGCTTTTGGCAATACGACTGCGTTCCGCTTTAAAACTGACAGTAGTAATATGCAGGTTATACAAAGCAACCTGATGAAACAGCTTAACCCGGCTGAATATGGATTGTCTGTCCGGGATGTATACTCCGAAGGGAAATCTGCAGCTGCAAATTCAACTGATTTTGGAGGGTTATTTCTCAGTTTGAGTTTTTTCATCATTGCCGCCGCCTTGCTTCTCATTGCATTATTGTTTTCGTTACATGCGCAGCAACGTATGGCTGAAACAGCTGTTATGAACACTTTAGGTTTCCGGAAAAAGGTAATTATCCGGGTTCTGTTTACTGAAGCCGCACTCATGGTTATAGCAGGCAACCTATTAGGAGCTGTTTGCGGTATAGTATACAATAAATTTATATTGCTTGCGCTCAATACTTTATGGAGGGATGCTGTAAATACCTCGATGTTACAAACTCATGTAATACCAGGTACATTGCTTATCGGTTTCGCAGCGGGTGTAATAACTTCCTTGGTGACACTGTTCATCGTATTGCTTCAAAACCTCCGCAAACCTCTGGCGGTTATGGTAAAAGGAGTTGAAATCCATTCACCTTCCGGCAATAGAATCCAAAAAATAATAAGCCTGTCAGTTGCATTTGTATTTTCAGGTTTCTCATTTGCACTTATAACCTATTCCATAATTTTAAAAGGCGCAATTGATGCTACCCCCTTCCTCTCAGCAGGAGGATTGATTTTGGTTGCAGGCATAGCCTTTTTATATGCTGGACTCATACATTCCACTTCCCGAACAACAAACTCACTGCCTGGATTTTTCACCCTGATATTTCGAAATATGAGCCTAAATAAGAGGCGAACAATCACTGCAGTTGCTTTATTAGCCATTGGGACATTTTCCGTAATAATTACGGGCGCAAACCGAAAAACATTTTACGGTACAGAAAACAGCCATAATTCAGGAACCGGTGGTTTTCTTTTCTGGGCCGAATCAACAGTTCCGGTTTTGTATGACCTCAATTCACCCGAAGGGAAACAAAAATACGGACTTGCGGATGAAACTGACCTTCAGAACGTACATTTTTCACAAATGTATCGCCTCGATGGTAACGACGCCAGCTGCTTAAATCTGAACCAGGTTGCACAGCCGGCTATATTGGGAGTTAATCCAGGTTATTTCGACCAACAGGGTTCTTTTAGTTTTTTAACTCTGGAACCATCAGTTAATCAGCAGCATCCCTGGCTGGATCTGGAAAAAACCCTTGCTCCTGGCATCATTGCTGGTTTTGCTGACCAAACTGTGATTCAATGGGGTTTGATCAAAAAAGTAGGAGATACCTTAAATTACCTTGATGAAGGTGGGAATTCATTGAAAGTGGTCCTTATGGGAGGACTGGATAATTCAATTTTCCAGGGGAATATATTGGTGTCAGCATCACTTTTCAGGAAGCATTTTCCTTCAGTGGCCGGTTCCCGGGTAATGTTGATCGACGGAAATTTTTCTAATCGCACTAAAATTTCGGAAAGGATCGAATATCTTTTCCAGGATTACGGAATGGTAGTAACATCAACTTCAGGGCGATTAGCGGAGTTCAATTCAGTAACAAATACATATCTGACCGTATTTATGCTATTAGGTGGGCTTGGCATAATTATCGGTACCATTGGTCTGGGTATTGTTTTACTCAGGAACCTGGCAGAACGAAAGCAGGAAATCGCCTTGTATCAGTCGCTGGGATTTAGAAAATCTAATATTTTAAAACTTATATTAACTGAAAACCTTTTTATCCTGTTCACAGGAATGGGTATTGGAATAATCGCCGCCTTTGCAGGAATTCTGCCATCTATTTTGTCATCTGCATTCCGGTTTCCGATAGCATATTTAATTGTGATTGTATTGCTGATATTTCTGAGTGGTCTTGCATGGATTTATTTCCCGATAAAGTCATCATTACGAAAAAATCTGGTTCAGGCTTTAAGGAATGAATAACATATGGTATCAGAATAGTTGTTAAATATAATGCCAGCCAAACTAAATGGATTATATTTGTTGCAATAAAAGTTTAATTTAATTCTAATTTTTACATAACCTGAAACCTGGTTGTTAAAAATCACAGACTGAATGATAAAACTTAACACCATATATGAACGGGTAATCTTATTACTGTCAATATCAGCAGTTATATTCCTGTTGCTGATCACATCCTTATATTTTTATACACTCATCCAGGAAAAACAGGTTTACAATTCCGCTGAAAACCAATTTAATAATGAAGTAGAATCATTGCTCGACCTGAACTCTGAATCAATGCGTATTGCGTCAAACGACTTTACAACATCTGACGACCTGGTTGAATTTACCAAAACCAGGAGCACAAAATGGTACAACGAACATATTATCGGATCGATTAATAGTTTAAAGGTCGATTATATTTGTGTTTATGATACGTCGTTCAATATAATAAGCGAAACTTCATCACTGAAAATTTTATCACGCAGGTTTATACCTCGTAGAGCAGTCGAAGGTTTAAAAACATTACGGTTCTCTCACTTTTACCTGGTAACCACCGAAGGACTGGTTGAAGTAAGCGCTGCGTCCATTCACCCTACTTCCGACCGCTTCCATAATAAAACCGAACCGTCGGGGTATGTGTTCCTGGTTCGGCTATGACAAATTGAGCAGAATAACCAGTTCACGTGTTGAATTTCCGTTAATTCCGGATAGAAAATATAATAGCGACCACAGTATTCTATCGGTTTCGAAAAATTTAACTGCAGCAAATAATGTAACTGTTTCGCATATCGTTTTCAGCCGCGACTTTAATCTTAATTTCCGAACATCCAAATCACTCTTGTTGATTACAGTAATTTCATTTATGCTTGGAATGGTGGCATATATCGTGTATGCCAGGATTTGGATATATAAGCCGTTGAATTTAATTACACAGATTTTGGAATCGGAAAACAGTGCTTCCATCAAAAAACTTCAGCAGTCTGCAGGAGAATTCAGTTATATTGGGTTGCTGTTCGAGGATTACTTCAATCAGCGTAAAACACTTGAGCTTGCAAAACAAAAAGCAGAAGAGAGCGATAAACTTAAATCAGCCTTCTTATCGAATATTGCCCATGAAATCCGCACTCCTATGCATGGAATCCTGGGTTTTGCCGATATGCTTAAAACTGCATCGTTATCGACTGAGCAAATGCAGGAATATATTGCTATTATTGAAAAAAGCAGTGCTCGAATGCTCAATACTATCACTGACCTGATCGAAATTTCAAGAATTGAATCCGGTCAAACTGAAATTAATCTTTCGTTAGTAAACGTTGACGGACAATTAGACAGCATGTATGCTATTTTTAAACCGGAAGCCGAAAAGAAAGGTGTTCACCTGATTGTAATAAATAGTTCGGAGTGGGAAGAATCGCAACTGCGCACTGATCGTGACAAACTTGATACCATTCTCACACAGATACTTAAAAATGCCATTAAGTACACCAAAAAAGGCACCATCGAGATAGGGTATGTGCCTAAAGATACGTACATCGAGTATTATATAAAAGATACTGGTATTGGTATTGATAAGGATAAACAACAATCTATTTTCGGCCGGTTTACTCAAGCAGATAATTCACTATCAAAAATATATGAAGGTTCCGGTTTGGGGCTATCAATCACCAAAGCTTATGTAGAAATGCTTGGTGGCACGATATGGGTTGAAAGTGAGCCAGGTGTAGGATCCACTTTTTACTTTACCATTCCTACAGGGACAGCTGATTAACCTACTCGATTATTGTTTCGACTTACAGATATTCTTCCAGGATTTAAAACCTGTTTATCCGTAAATCCATACACCTGTATTTATATACGTTTTATCCGTTAGCTGTTCAATCATAAACGAAGCTACATTTGCACGCGAAATTTGGGGGTTTCCTCTCAAAACCTTCAAATTGCTTCCATGTTTTAATCTTCCGGTTTTGGGTCCGTTTGTAAGGCCTGCCGGGCGAACGAAGGTCCATTGCAACTTGCTTTCTGCAATTCGCTTTTCATTATCTGTATGATCGGCAAGCGGAATACGAAGCATAATATCCGCAATAAAAAAACGGATCATATGTCGCATCATTCTGCGACTTTCGCCTGCTCCTATGCTCGACATGTAGATAAAACGTTTAACTCCTTCCTGCTCCAAAAGAGTAACTATTTTATCAATTCCATTAATAATTTCCGCTGAATGTTTAAATAATGAATTCCCTCCGAGAAAAGAAACACAAGCATCAACTCCTGAAATAGCTTTTTTAAGTTTGTCTGTATCATCCAGGTTTCCTATTACAACTTTCAGGTTTGGGTGTTGCTGTACCAGAGATCCCACCATGCGGACATAGGCAGTTACATGGTGACCTTTTGCCAAAGCCTGATCTGTAAATAAAGTTCCCGTTTTGCCACTCGCTCCAAATACTACTATTTTCATCTTATTGAACTATTTAAATAATCAAAGTTTAAAACTGAAGATATATTCCCCTATATATGAATTACAAAGTGTATACCTATAATTTATTAACAGTACAGGAAATGAAAAGTTTTCTACTTTTACTTGATTTTCAGAAAGGAAATTTCTACTCTGATAAAAATTAGGCTTGTTGTAATTACAAATTAACAAATAAAACCGGATCGGGAATTAAAAAATCATGACAAATCAGCCTGGTCATGCACCGAAGAATAAATTATGGCCACTGATTACACAGATAAGTATAAGTGACAGTGGAATTTTTGTTGTTATGAAAACTATAGAAGCTAGTTCTATTTCTACGTAAATTTGTGAAATCTATGGCAATGTAGATTATTTAAAGCCTGAATAGTTACAAAACTTTAATACATAATTTTAACTGGTAATTCCAAATTAGCCATGGCCTAATAAACAAAGTGTACTCTTATAGTTTAAACGTTTTCAAAATAAATCAGCTTAAAATGAAAAAAATACTGTTATTCATTCTCTTTTTCATTACGTATACAAGCGTTACTTCTCAGAACTGGGTGCCGCTTTTTGCAGGTTCGTCTATAAAAATTGATGCCGATGCATTTCAAAATAACAAGAAAAATTTGCGACTGCAAAGCGGTGCATTAATCAAAACCAGCGACTGGAATAATTATCTGAAAGATTTTATTTTGAAGTTTCCTGTTGCAACAAGTGATTCAATTGTTGATGGTTTAACCAGATGCTATTATGAATATGACAAGGTTGAAAAAATGATCCGGTTTGATACGGACAAAAGCCCGGCTTCCGACTATTATAACAAATCCTACATTGCTTTTTCAGGATATATTAAGGGTATTAAAATATATCCTTTCGTGAAGTTCAATTATACCGGAACCGACTGGATTTATGCTAACAGGATAAAGCTTGTGTGTGATGATGAAACGTTTGAATATGATAGCCTGAAATTTTATACATATGGCACTGAGGATTTTGTATCGGAATACATACTTCTCCCGTTTGATGAAAGCATGCAGGAGCTTATACCAAAAATCATAAAATCAAAAGAAACCATCATACGGTTTTATGGCGATCCGATCTATTCAGATTTTATAGTTTCCAACGAAATGATACTGGATATGAAAAAGTTTATGAAAACCATAAAGGCTTTGCAAAATCAGAACTAATTGAACAACAAAATATAAACAGCGCTTTTGACCGGTAAATTATTCAAACCTCCAATCGATAAGTTGACCAAACATATGCATTATGTTGATTGCGGCGCGGGGTGAATGGCTCCCCACGCTTCCGTTGCAATAGCAGAAACAATTCATGATTTTATGAAAAAACGTATATTTGCTTCCTCAGTCCAGAAGTATAATATAAATATTCTCTTCTGTTCACTCATACTTTTTCAGCAAAACAATGGAAAATATTGAAACCCTGCTTTCAAAACTTACAACAGGCAATAGCACTCTGAAGAGCCTTTATGGCAAAGACTCAGATGTTTTACAAAAACAATCTCTTCGCTATACTGAATTATTGAAGTCCTTTCAGAAAACATATCATATCAACAAGGTTTCGTTATTCAGTTCGCCTGGTCGTTCTGAAATTGGCGGTAATCATACAGATCATAATCATGGTC
>CAJDUB010000055.1_pt1 | contig 10185 bp, 5 predicted proteins | sample 7390251 | NCBI WGS metagenome assembly CAJDUB01 (sample SAMEA7055665, study PRJEB34461) | soil metagenome | biome: terrestrial ecosystem; feature: Peninsula; material: soil | place: Antarctica | collected 2016
CTGGCCTGTAAACCTTTGAAATGCTCATTCTTGTTATTGAAGAATTCATCACAGGCTGTACGGAAACGTTTCCAGATTTTCTCACTATGCTTACGCGGAACGGGACCTATCTTTTTCCACTCGTCCTGAAGTTTGATAAGCTCGCGTGATGAATTTTTCCAATCGGTGCTCAGTTTATGTGATTCAGCCTGGAGACAGAGTTCAACTTTTAAGTTGTAATTATTAAGCTGCTGATCTTTGAGTTTTCCAAAATATTCCTTTTTATTCGAAAAATAAAGGTCGAGCTGGGCTTTAAAGCGATTCCAGATTTCGTTATTCACTTTTTGAGGAGCCTGTCCAACGGACTTCCACATCTTGAGTAAATCATTAAACTGATGCGTACTGTCCTGCCATTGTTTGATAGAATTAAACTCAGAAGCAACAAGCTGCTCAGCTTTTTCGCAAAGTAAAACTTTGGCTGCATAATTGGCTTCGAGATCGCCCTGTATCTTTTTATAAAATTCGTGGCGACGGTCGTTTATTTTTTCGGTAGCGGTTTTAAACCTGTCCCAAACTTCTTCTCTTTTATCCTGGGCAACAGGACCAACTTCTTTCCACTCTTCGTGGAGTTCCTGCAAGCGTTTGAATGATTGAGTTATGGAAGTCTCAAGCACAAGCTCCTCTGCTTTTTCGCACAACTCAATTTTACGTTCCAGGTTTTTACGCAGATCAAGGTCTTTGAGTTCTTTGTTGATTTTAACCTTATCGAAAAATTTCTCTATCAGGAAATGGTAATTCTGCCATAAGCCCTGGGCTTCCGCTTTAGGAACCATGCCTATGAGTTTCCACTCATCCTGCAAGGTTTTAAACTCGTCGTAGGTTTTTTTCAGTGTTTCTTCCAGCACTGTTTTTTCCTGATCCCAGGTTGGTGATTTTAATCTTTTCCTGGTCTTCAGCAAAACGTGATTTATTGTGTTTATATATAGCAAATGCAGCCGTGAAACGCTCCTCAAGTGGATCAGTAGTTTCAAAACTTTCTGCCTCTTCACTATCAGCTGCGTTTTGATACTTTTCCTGGTTTTCCTTATTGGTAATAGCCAGATAGGCTACTTTAATCTGCGAAACTTTTGATTTTATTTCGTTAACATCCTCATTGTGCACAGTTTCTTCAAGCAGCGCTACCAATTTTTCGCGGTCCATATGACCTAAATCGGGTTCACCTGTTTCCGCAGCTTCAACTTCATCATCAATTGCTTCATCGGCCGTATCAGCTTCGTCAGTCACTTTGTCAACAACCGGCTTTGAAACAACTTTTACCTCAGCAGCTACATCTTCAACTTTGCTTGCTTCTTGCTGAACAATTGTTTCAGTTTCAGCTAAAGGTTCCGGCTCAGTATCAACTTCTGCTTTTACTTCGGGTTCAACTGGAACTTCGGCAGCTGCTTCAGGTTCAACGACTTCTTCGGTTGATACCGGAACTTCAGGTTCAACCACTTCTTCGACTGATACCGGAACTTCGGGTTCAGTAACATCTTCAGGTTTGGCCAGAACTACCGGATAAGCAATTTCTTCAATCTGTGAATTTACTTCAACAGGTTCAAGCTCTGATTGTACTTCAACAGTCTCTGTTTCTGATGCTGCGGTTACTTCAGTTTCGGTTTCTGCAACAGCATTTTCAATTAATAATGATGTCTCTTCTTCAACTGTGTTTACAGCATTTTCCTGCTGTGAATTCTCCTCCTGCTCGGGCGACACTGCCTTTTCAGGATTTTGATCGGGATGTTTGGTGGATTCCATCTTTAAATGAGTTAGTAATTAAACTATTGATCAGGGTTAAATAAAACCCGCCATTTCATTGAAACAGCGGTAGGTATGTGTGTGTTTCTTTCGAAAAAAGGTAGTTAATCGAGGTTCCTTTACAATCAAAGGGACTGCAAATTTAACAACATTTCGTTATGAAGATCATTAAAATAAAATTTGATTCCACGGAACTGTATATCAGTTGACTAGTATAACAATTTTTATACTACTATTTAAAACGCAGAGCGGTTAAAAATAATATAACCGATACTTATATAAAAAGAAGCCGGTGTTTGTATATCATAATAATTAAGGGAAACACTCAAAGGACCTATGGGCGTTGTGTAAACAAAACTACCCGACAACACATAATGCAAGGCTGGGAATAAATTACTGTAAACAACCTGCTGCTTAGCTTTGCTTGTTAATTCGCGGAAAGGGGCCATTACAAATCCTTCAATACGGAAATCCATATTTTTATTCACTGTAAAAATATTTCTCATTCCTATGGAGGCGAATCCAGAAGGCCTGTAATCAGGTTGATAAATGGTGGGCATTTCATATACCGGAGCAAAAGCAGGCATATATAATGTTGTTGCTGTATAATTCCTGAAGCTATCGAGGGTATTTGCCTGGAATTCAAAACTTATTCCGGGCTTGTACATTGAAGCTGGCCGAAAGTATTTATCATAATTAAACCGGGCAATGAAATAATTGTGGTATTTGCTGTACTTGCCCTGTAATTCGGAGGTAGTGCCGGGCGTATGTTTTTCGAGACCTCCTACAAATTGTAACGATGAAAATATCCGGTAGCCATGGTTTGAATATTGCTTACGGTTTAATGTATTAAATTCCAGCTCAATATATGGACTATAAAAATTAAATACTGTCCTATCCTCTTTGTCGTCTATTGTTGCTGTGTTGGTATGGAAATAATCAGCCCGGTTGGAACCCGCGTTGATACCCAATTCAAGTTTTCCTCTGTAGGTGACCGGAAATCCGGCATCAAGCCTGACGTAATTATTATTCTCGTATAAAAACGAAGGAGTGGAATTGGTAAAGAAAAAAGTTGTTGTGCGGAAGAAATTAAACTGGTTAAACGTGTACTCTAATTCCAAAAATTTAGGTTTTCGGCCAGGAAACTCTATTCTGCCTCCAGCCAAAGCCGAATTGTAAAAACGTCCGAACGTCCCGTTAACTTTAGCTGTTGCTGCAACTTTGCGCCAAATACCGTATCTCAATTGCAGGAAAATTTCATTCGTGCCGCTCGATGATAAACTACCGCCGAAATCGGCTATTATATTTTTATCATATTTGGCATCAATAATAAATTTATAGTGTCGCGAAATTGAATCGTAAAACAGGGATGGATAAACAGATTTTAAACGATCCTCGCCTACAATTTTAAAATATCCCGATTTCAGGTCGTCCAGATCAAGATCACGGGAGTAATTTGTATTCGATCTGTGTTCTTTTGCCTGCCCCATTACTGCATTTGCAATATAAGAGGCTTGTCCGGGTTGCAAACCTTTAATTTCAATACTATTAATTTTAATTTCTGGTTTTCTATCGTTAAAGCGTTTCCGGATGCTGTCGTGCATGGCCTGAGTAACTGTATCAAGAACGAAAAGCCTGATTTCCGGAATAAGTCGCATGGTTGCCACATAGCCGCTGTCAATGAAAGCATCGGTATGCGAAAAATCAGTAAGATTCACAGTTTCAAGCTCAGGCTCAATCAGTACACTGGCATCACAATATACATTATACTTGGTTTCATCCATCAGCATAGCTTTTAACTGCGAAACTACATCATCCTCACTGGGTGGCGGATAATTAGCCGATGCTTTACTTCCAATAATAATATCAGGTGAAAAATCTTCCAACACCACATCCGAAGGAAAATTGTTATACATTCCGCCATCAAATAACAGGTGCCCATCAATCCGTATGGGTTTAAAGTAAAACGGGAAAGTCATTGATGCTCTTATGGCAGTGCCTAAATCACCTTGTTTTAGAATATACTGACTATTATTTCGGATATCAGAAGCCACACATCTGAATGGAACCATTAGCTTATTGAAATCGTAATCCGAAACTGCTGATGCTTCAGAAAAAAGTTCAAGAAAAGCAAAATCCATACGCAAAGGAGAGATTATGTTTGTGGGAAACTGCGTCTGTAAGGTGGAATCATATCTGAATTTAAAATTAAGCCATGATGGATCAGGCTGGCTCTTTCTGAAAAAATATGTGTACTGCTCATCCAGTTTCCCTGATACCCATTTTGTAAACTCCTGGGAGTTGATAATCTGAAGCATCTGTGCAGGCGAATAGCCTGAGGCATACAATCCGCCAATTATAGCACCCATAGATGTACCTGCAATATAATCGATCGGAATACCATTTTCTTCGAGTGCCTGCAGAACTCCGATATGTGTAACACCCTTAGCCCCGCCTCCGCTTAACACAACAGCAACCTTTTGCGCACTGACCGTAACCAGGCAAATAAAAAATAATACTATAAGGCAACCTTTTTTCAAGAAATACATGAAATTATAAACAGCACAAATATAAGAAAATCCGGCGGAGAGGCCGGATTTAAAGTTAAAACAAACATATATATTGACTTTTTTATAAAGCCGTTCAGCCTATACTTTTTTCAATGCCTGATCAAGATCGGAAATCAAATCAGCTACGTCTTCAATGCCAACCGAGTAACGAACAAGTCCATTGGTGATTCCTGCTTTTTCCTTTCCCTCAGCCGATACTTTTGAATGTGTCATGGAGGCCGGATGCTGAATCAATGTTTCTACTCCACCCAACGAAACAGCCAGAATGGCCATATGCACTTTATTCATCAGTATTCTGCCTGCCTCAATTCCACCTTTCAATTCAAAGCTCAACATACTTCCGAATCCGTCCATTTGTTTTTTTGCCAGTTCATGCTGCGGGTGTGATGCAAGTCCAGGATATTTTACCCATGCAATCTTGGGATGTTTTTCCAGGTAAACGGCTATTTTCGCTGCTGATTCCTGGGCCCTGTCAATACGGATGCTCAAAGTCTTTACACCACGAATTACAAGGTAAGCCTGGTGTGGATCCATGTTGAATCCCAGTATAACCATAATTGAACGCAATTTCTTATAAATGGCTTCATCTTTTGCAATTACAACACCACCGACAATATCAGCATGACCGTTGATAAACTTGGTAAGCGAATGCAATACAATATCAGCTCCAAGTTCGAGAGGGCGCTGTAGGTATGGACTGCAGAATGTATTGTCGACAGCTACAATAATATTGTGTTGGTGTGCTAACTCACAACATGCTTTCAGGTCTGTGATTTCCATCGTAGGATTTGATGGTGTTTCGATGTACAGCAATTTGGTTTCGGGTCTGATAGCTTTCCGCACCGCTTCAACATCCGCTGTATTTACAAACGAAGCATTGATGCCGTATTTTACATAATATGTTTCCAACACCGTGCGCGATGGGCCATAAACAGCTGCTGAGCAAACTACGTGATCTCCCTGTGATAACATAGCTCCATAAACAGTATTTACTGCACCCATACCTGAACTTGTCGCAATGCCGCCAAAACCGTTTTCGAGCTCTGACAGTAATGTTTCCAGCGCATGTATAGTAGGATTACCTATGCGGGTATAAATATAACCATCACTTTCACCTGCAAAACAGGCCGCCCCATGTTCAGCGCTGTCGAATTTAAAAGTTGATGTCTGGTAAATAGGGACCGTTGCACTTCCGTATGCATCGCTAAACTCTCCCCCATGGATAAGTTTGGAATTAAAACCAATTGTTTTATTTTTCATTGTCGTTAAATAAGTGTGTGAAAATATTATTTTGTGTCAGTATAAAACCATTACAATTAAGATGAAACAAGTTTTTAAAAATTAAGCATGAACGGTTATAACGGAGATTATTTTTACCAGCATAATTTTCAGTTTATCTCCATTTCCTATTTCGATTTTGTAAGCATTGAAGTTATTCCCGCCGAAAGGGGTCTTCCCTCAATATGCTTAAATACGCCTTCTTTTGTCGCTCTCACATCTTCGATTGTATAAAAAGCTGCCGGATGGTACAAATGAAGTGTATTCAGGAAAACCGGAATTTCCTTACGTCGTATTATTGAAAAAAGAATTTTAACTTTACCCTTGGCTCCATCGGCATCCAGTAAGGTTAGCCCGAAATTCTGTATTTTCAATGCATTAATAAGTTCAGACGCCTGCCCCGGCAAAATTACCCTTATAATAGAAGTTCCGATTGATAGCCGCTCTTCGAGAGTAATCCCTATAAAATTCCCCATGGCAAACCCTGCGCCATAGGCAATATAACACAACCAGTTATTGAGGTTCTGCATAATTTGTCCGATTGCAAGCAGCCATATAATCACCTCGAAAAAGCCAAGAACAGGCGCAATATGCCTCATACCTTTCGAAAGAAAGATAAGTCTCATTGTACCTATACTCTGATCAAGAATACGGGCAATGAATATTAATAATGGTAACAGAATCCAGGTAAAAACCCACGATTCCGACGCAAAAAAATCCATATTCAAACTTTATTAACAGAATGCAAAATTAGTATTTTTATTCAGCTGCATACCCGGTAAATATAAATATTTAACCGGATTAAATTCAAAGTTTTTCTTCGTTTTATTTTACGATTTATAAAGTGATTGTTTAACTTTGTTGCTACTTAACTTAAAACTTATTACTGATGAACCAACTATTTCGAAATTTTATTTTTTGCGCATTGCTGATTACCTTACCAGCCTTATTGCATGCGCAGGATGAAGCCCGTTTACTGCGCTTTCCTACTACACATGGCAACCAGGTTGTTTTTTCCTATGCCGGCGATTTATATACAGTTCCTTCTAGTGGCGGAATGGCTCGCAAACTCACAACTGATGTAGGATATGAAATGTTTTCGCACTTTTCACCTGATGGAAAAACTATTGCTTTCACAGCTCAGTATGATGGTAATACCGAAGTTTATACCATGCCTGCCGAGGGCGGTGTTCCTGTAAGATTAACTATTACAGCAACGCTTAGCCGTGATGAAATAAGCGACAGGATGGGACCAAACAATATTGTTATGGGATGGACGCCTGATGGCAAAAATATTATTTATCGCTCACGCAAGCAAACATTCAATGACTTTATCGGCCAGCTTTTTACCGTTCCGGTAAGCGGAGGCATGTCAACGGAAGCACCATTACCATCGGGTGGTTTCTGCTCATATTCGCCTGATGGCAAGCAACTTGCTTACAACAGGGTTTTCCGCGAATTCCGTACCTGGAAATATTATAAAGGCGGAATGGCAGATGATATATGGATTCATGATTTTGCAACAAAAACCACACGAAATATCACTAATACTAATACCCAGGAAATTTTCCCCATGTGGTTTGGCGATGAAATATATTTCTGTTCCGACCGTGACCGCACAATGAACCTTTTCTGTTATAACCAGAAAACAAACCAAACCCGCAAAGTAACCAATTACACGGAGTACGACATTAAATTCCCTACTGCCGGCGATAACAGGATAATTTACGAAAACGGCGGCTACCTCTATATTTTTGATATAGCAACTCAAACATCGACAAAACTTACGATTCAAATTGCTGATGATCAGAATATTGCCCGAAATGAACTGAAAGACGCTACACGCTTTTTGGGATCCGTAAATCCTTCGCCTGATGGCAACCGGATTGTGGTTACAGCCAGAGGAGATATTTACAGTGTTCCTGTAAAAGAAGGCATAACACGTAACCTCACCTCAAGCAGCAATGCGAACGATCGTGAAGGTGCCTGGTCACCGGATGGAAAATGGATTGCTTATTTAAGCGATGCAAGCGGCGAATACGAAATCTATACTGTAAAACAGGATGGAAGCGAACCAGCCATTAAACTTACTTCGGGCGCCGATACATACAAATTCACCATTCAATGGTCGCCTGACAGCAAAAAAATAGTATGGAGCGACAAAATGAATCGCCTGCAATTCGTTGATATTGATACAAAAAAAGTCACCCTGATTGAAAAATCGAAAGAATCAGAATTCCGTGATTGTAACTGGTCGCCCGATAGCCGTTGGATTACATATTCCCGCAGCCTGGAAAACGATATGCAGCAAGTTATGCTCTATAATGTTGCTGATGGAACAAAACATGAGGTTACCAATCAGTGGTTTTCCTCCAGTCAGCCTGTTTTTTCAAGCAATGGCAAATACCTTATTTTTACTTCCAGCCGTACTTTCGATCCCACATACAGCAATGTAGAGTGGAATTATTCCTATGAAAATATGGCCAAACTCTACATGGTAACGCTGGCAAAAGACACACCTTCACCTTTTGCGCCCTCCAATGATACAGTAAAAATAGAAGCTCCGAAAGATCAAAAAGATGCAAAGAATGCTAAGGAAGACAAAAACAAAAAATCAGATAAAACTGATAAAAAAGATCCTGAGCCTAAAATTAAACCTGTTAAAATAGACCTGGAAGGTATACAGCAACGGATTATCGAAATCCCGGTTGAAGCTGGTAACTATTTCAATATCTGGTCAGTTGACGATAAAATTTATTACCTTTCAGCAAGTGATAAAGGAAGATTTGCAAAAGTGTATGATCTGAAACAGAAAAAAGAAACTGAACTTGGAACAGATCTTTCTTTTGATATTACAGCCGATGGTAAAAAGATGCTTGTAAGGCAAAGGAATAAGTTTTCAATGATTGACCTTCCTTCATCTAAAATCAATACTGAAAAGCACATTGATTTATCTGATGTAAAAACCTGGGTAAACAACCATCAGGAATGGAAACAAATTTATGATGAAGCATGGCGCCAGATGCGTGATTTCTTTTATGTGGCCAATATGCATGGTTTGGATTGGAAAGCTATGCACGACAAATACGCTGTATTGCTTCCTTATGTTAATAACCGCGACGACCTTACCTATATAATTGGTGAAATGATAGCCGAATTGAGTGTTGGCCATGCATATATCAGCGGAGGCGATCATAAAAATGTAGGAAAAATAAAATTGGGTTTGCTGGGAGCACAACTTAGTAAAGATGCCTCAGGGTATTTTCGCATTGATAGCCTACTGATGGGGGCCAACTGGAGCGAGGATCTGCATTCACCACTTACCGATGTGGGAGTAGGAGCCGTGAAAGGTGATTATATTACTTCTGTAAATGGCAAATCAACTAAGGATATGCCTGATATATATGCAGCATTAATAAATAATGCAGGCAAAAGCGTTGAACTCACACTGAACTCGTCTCCTGCCGAAGGTGGACGAAAAGTACTGGTAGTACCGGTCGACACCGAATCAAAACTTTATTATTATACATGGGTGCAGAATAACATTCGCAAAGTTGACAAGGCTACCAACGGCCAGGTTGGCTATATCCACATTCCCGATATGGGACCTGAAGGGCTGAATGAGTTTGTGAAATATTTCTATCCTCAATTAGATAAAAAAGCTTTGATTATTGATGATCGGGGCAATGGTGGCGGAAATGTATCGCCTATGATTCTTGAACGCCTCACCCGTCAGATTCAGCGCAGCAACATGGCACGGAACGTAGAAAACATAGGGCATACGCCTACCAAAATGATGCTTGGGCCTAAAGTACTTCTGATAAATAACTATTCAGCGTCCGATGGAGACCTGTTCCCTTATGGATTTGAAAAATATAAACTGGGCAAAGTAATTGGCAAACGGACCTGGGGCGGAGTTGTAGGTATCAGGGGTTCATTGCCTTTTGTTGATGGTACTGATTTACGCAAACCTGAATTTGCCAGCTATTCGGCCGACGAAAGCAAATGGATAATCGAAGGGTATGGTGTTGATCCGGATATCGAAATTGATAACGATCCATCACGCGAATATGAAGGAATTGACGATCAGTTGAACAAAGCAATACAGGTTATTCTTGATGAACTGAAAAACTATAAAACACAACCGGCAATTCCTACCCCTCCGGATAAAAGTAAATAGTATGATTTAATTAAAAACGACGGTTCAGTTTTAGAGCCGTCGTTTTTTTATTCCTATTATGTAAACTATTCGTTGATACAATGCGTTAATACATTCTATCGCTTTCAGCAAAAATTATCTATAAACCAGTTCCCTCTATGCACCGGAATTATCTTGTATTTATTTTAATTATGATGTTTACATGTAATGTTATTGCCCAACAGCAAAGCGACTACAACATCAAACCAGGTTCTGGAAGGTTATCTGTTGGCGTGTTTACAGGCCCCGGCCTCCTTATTGCCAAAGCTCCTGACAGCCTTGTTCCCGAAATCCAGGATTATCTGAACAAACTGCGTTCCGGATGGCATTACGGTTTTGAATCGGAATTTTTTATTAACCGAT
>CAJDUB010000042.1_pt2 | contig 10168 bp, 9 predicted proteins | sample 7390251 | NCBI WGS metagenome assembly CAJDUB01 (sample SAMEA7055665, study PRJEB34461) | soil metagenome | biome: terrestrial ecosystem; feature: Peninsula; material: soil | place: Antarctica | collected 2016
CTACTCTGCTTTTTTTCGAGAATGGGGAACTTGTCGGAAACACGCTTACCGGTGGAATCAAACGCAGTGATATCATTCATCAGCTGGATACTATGTTGCCAGCCGAAAGGAAGAAAGAAATCGATGCAATGATCAAGCCCATAATTTCTGAATTTGATGTTCTCATTCTGGGTGCCGGTCCGGGCGGACTTACTGCCGGTTTGTACCTTTGCCAGTCGAAGGTAAATACAGTGCTTATTGATATTGCGCTTCCGGGAGGACATGTTTCCACAACTCACGAGATTTCCAATTATCCCGGTTTTATTGATCCTCAGCCTGGTTATATGCTGTCGCATAACATGTCGGAACAAACCAAATTATGCGGCACCATTTATAAAGTAGCCGTTGATATTACGAAAGTTGATCTGGATAAAAAAGAAGTAGTGATTGATGAATTTGAAACCATCAGGGCAAAAAAGATCATTATTGCTACCGGTACATCACCAAACCTGATGGGCATTGCAGGTGAGAAAGAGCTGAAGGGCAAAGGTATTTCGTATTGTGCAACCTGCGACGCCAAATATTACGGCGATAAAGAGGTTGTTGTTATAGGAGGTGGAAACTCAGCGGTTGAAGAAGCCGATTTTATCAGCAAGTTTGCCAGTAAAATTACTGTCGTTCACCAGTTTGATACTTTTAATGCCAACAAACAAGCACAGGAGAAATTATTTGCCAACCCGAAAATTTCAACTCTCTTTGAGCATGAGCCACGCGGTTTTAAATACGAAGGGAATAAAATCGTAACCGAAATCGAAAATTTAAGGACCAAAGAAACATCAAAACTGGTAAGCGACGGAGTATTTGTATTTATAGGAATGAAGCCTAACATCGCTATGTTTAAAGATAAACTTGAACTTGATAGCTGGGGTTACATACAAACAGACGAAGATATGCGCACAAGTTTGCCTGGAATATTCGCCGTTGGAGATGTTACCAGCAAAAAATACAGACAAATTACCACGGCAGTTGCCGATGGGACTATTGCTGCCATTGCCATTGCAAAAGAAATGGATTAATTTTTAAAAAATATGACCATGAACACAAACCAATTAATTATTGAACAGGTTAGCCCTTATGATGTGGCTACCACGGTTGAAAAACTTATTGAAACTGCTGCCCTCAAAGAATGGCAGAATCCTGCCGTTCATGACTTGCAGCATTCACTTGCAAAATCAGGAAAAGACGTAAGGCCGGTTCAGGTTGTTGAGATATGTAAGCCCGAATATTCAGGGAATATGCTCGAAAAAAATCACGAACGCATCAGTTCAATACTTATGCCTTGCCGTATTTCGGTGTATGAAAAGGAGGATGGTAAAACCTATGTTGCTTTAATGGACATGGCCGGAATGACTGGCGGAATGCCCGAATCCATTGCCAAAGCAATACATGGTGCATCTGACGAAACTTTCGAGATCGTAAAGTCTGTTGTTGGCCCTTTCTAATGTCGGGGATATAATTATCAGTCGTTTCCATATTGAAAGAATCCGGATTATCAACAAAGAAAACTGAGAGATGAAGAAAGTTTTAATACTTGGCGGAGGATTTGCAGGAGTTCAAACGGCAATCGAACTACAGAAAAAGGGTTTGTTTGAAGTAACCCTGGTTTCGGACCGGGATTATTTGTTCATGTACCCTATTTCTATCTGGATTCCTGTCCATATCAGGGAATTTGACGAAGTAAAACTTCCCCTGGGCGACATTCAGGAAAAATATCCTTTCAGGCTTATTATTGATAAGGTAACGGGAATACGAGCTGCCGAAAAAGAAGTAATTTGCGAAAAACAGGTTTTGACTTTCGATTATCTTGTGCTTGCTTTTGGAGCTGAAAAAATGGTTCACAAAGGCATTAACAACACCCTGTCGATTTGTGGAAAGCCCGAAATGGCAATCGAAATCCGGAACAAAATAGATGAATTAGTCAGTAAGGGGAGTGGTAGGATTGCCATTGGATTTGGAGGCAACCCGAAAGATAAATCTGCCGTTCGGGGCGGACCGGCTTTTGAACTGATGTTTAATATTCACAATTATCTTAAAAGCAAAAACCTCAGGAAAAACTTTGAGCTTACATTTTTTGCTCCTATGGCTGAGCCAGGGGCAAAGATGGGAAAAGGCGCGATGCCTATGCTTGATAAGATGTTTACCCGTTATGATATTAATCGGCGGTTTGGTAAAAAGATCAAAGAATTTGTTGCTGATGGAATCATCTTCGAGGACGACTCAAAACTGGGTTCTGATCTCACCTTGTTTATTTCAGCCGGGACCGGACCTGCACTGCTTCAGGATTCTGATTTGCCTCTATCGGAAGCGGGATTTGTTAAAATTGACGATTACGGACAGGTTGACGGTTTTACAAACGTGTTTGCCATAGGCGATATCGCCGCATTGCAAGGCCCTGAATGGGTAGCCAAGCAAGGACATATTGCTGACCTCATGGGTAAGAATGCAGCCTTTAATATTGTTGAAATGGAAAAAGGAAGCAGCAAACGCAAAGGTTACCAGCAACATTTGAGCATTCTGTGTGTTATGGATACAGGTGATGGAGCAGCTTTTGTTTTTCGTAACAGTGCAAAATCATTTATAATTCCTATGCCTGTGGTTGGCCATTGGCTGAAAAAAGGTTGGGGGAAGTATGCCCGCTTAACCAAACTTGGGAAATTCCCTGAGTTACCTGGTATGTAAAAATTGAATTCCCGCAAACAGTTATCAGCCGGATCAGGCACAGCATCAAAATTTGCTCAAATACCTTGTTTAAAACAGATATTTTGAATTGCCTGTTTTTATAAAAATATTGGATGATGAAAGGAAATTTTGAAACGATTATCAACGACTCACGACCTGTAATTGTTGATTTTCATGCATTGTGGTGCGGACCGTGCAAAGTTCAGACACCTATATTGAAGGAATTGGCTGCCGAACTTGGCGACCGGGTTCGTGTTATTAAAATTGATGTGGATCAAAATAATGCCATAGCAGCGCAATACCAGATTCAGAGTGTTCCTACCCTGATTGTTTTTAAAAATGGCAAACAGCTTTGGCGGCAGTCGGGAGTGGCTACAAAGGCTGCTTTGAAGGATGTTTTGCTGCAGAATATTTAATCTGGCTTAAAACCGGGGTCAATTTAAATAGAACTTTTAGGAATAACTTCTCCGATCCGGGATAAAAGCGAACTCCAAAATCGAATAATTAATCTCAGCAAACCCGGTTTATTATTTTGAAGCCGTTAGCAGAAAAATAGGGTATTCTGTCGTAATCCCTTCTTCATCCGTTTTCTCAATAGTGTAACATTTTTTATACTGAATATCTTTGTAACCGATTGCTTTCAATTTGCCAGCCAGGCTTTCGACCTCAAATCCATTGTGCCCGATAAATCCTGCGCTGTGAAATGTGCCTTTTTCGGCATATAAATCAACAACGGCCAAATAACCACCCGAATTCAGCAACCTATAAAATTTAGCCAGCATGGCATCAGTGTCCTGAACATGATGCATCACCATCTGGTTATAAATTATATCAAATTTGCCCGGATATTCCTGGTGTTCCAGGTCAAAAAACAGCTGCTTCATATTCTGAATATTGTCAGCCGCAATTTTTTCTTCTGTTACTGTGGTCATTTCGAGCGAATTATCCATCAGGGTAATTTCCTCAAACTGATCTTTTAGTGCAAAACTCAGCAAAGCCGTTCCTGAACCATATTCAAGCGCTTTCATGCTTTTTTGCAATGGAATAGTTTGTATAATGGCTTTTGCAACAGCTTCAGCTCTATCGATATAACGCTGATTTTTATCCCAATCACGGGCTTTGGCATCAAATTCACTCATAGTAACTAATGGATTGTTTTTTAAGGTTTTTTGTAAATTTAAAGATACCAAATTTTGTAAACAAAAGTGCATAGTGCCTTGTGTATATTACTTCGTAATTGGTCAAAGCTCCTGTACCCGATGATTAGATTTTAACTAACCACAATTTTTACGAATGCCGCTTTTTGTTTAATTAATTTGCTTTAAAACTTCATTTCTAAGAATTGTCTTGCAGTCATAACTGGTAAACCGGAGTTCTTAAAGTCTTTCAGGTTTCTGGTAATTATTAGATCCTGATTATTCTCCAGCGCAGTAAAATATTGAAGTCCGTCTTCAAAATCAGAGAATGAATCGTCATTTAATGCTAATCCAATAATTTTGTCATCTAATGGTAAGATGTTAATTATCAGTCGAAGTTTCCTCAATATTTCTTTTGCAGACTTGGAGTCTGTTTGTCTTAAAAGGGTATAACTTATATTAGCTATTGTTAACGAAGAAATGCATAGTTCAATGATTTTCCTGTCTGCCAGGGAAAAAAGATTTGCTGCTTCCTCATAATATGGCTCTCTGCACGCTAATAGATCAATAACAATATTCGTGTCAACGAAGAGCTTTTTCATTTGTATTTTTCTGTTATGTAGTCACGATATTCTTTTTTGTACTCAAAATCTGAAGGCAGTTTAATCACTCCGCTCAAACTTGTTACCAGCGGAGTTATTGGGGTTTTAACTTCTTCCTTTTTTTCTTTGGTCAAACTGTCGAGATAGGATTCAATCATTTTCGACAAGCTGATTTCGTGACTTCTGGCATAAAGTTTAGCTCTCTCGATGACATTGTCATTAAGTCTTAAAGTTAATTTTGTTTCCATCTTTAATTTGTTTACGTGCAAATATACAATATCTATACGTCAATTGCAAATTCTGTGACTGTTCCAGTCTTAATGCTTACTGTTATATTAATATCATCATTCAATCTTCCCAACCGTAAAAACATCAAACCCGTTTTCCTTAACCATTTGCATGGCGCTCTGATTTTGCATGATAGCTCCGCTCCAATAATTATGATCGTAAACGTGTGGTGTTTTAAACCAACTATCGATATTCATAACGATTTCAATATGCCGCGTTTTGTTTTCCTCAATTGTAAAAGTAGAATTGGGCAGCTTTACATCAAAATAATTCTGGACAAATGCATAAATAGAGTCCACTACAATTACGTCGCTTTTGTACAATTGCCCTATCCCAAGATGAAAAGCGAAGCTCTTGATCACATTTGACTGATCCTTCCAACTGCCGTTAATCATCATATAATGATAACCACCACCTAAAATATCAGGCCACATCATATTTACCTCGGGCGGGTTTACAAACATGAACGACTTGTTTTTCTCAGCCGTGATACCAAAAGTAAAAGAAACAGAATCGTAAGCCCCTGACCGGATATCATCATACACATCCCACTTCAGTGTTTCGGGCATATCAATATCAACATAATGAATGTCGGTCCAGTCGCTGATCAGTTTTTTGGTTCCATCCGATTTATGAAGCGTAACATCCGAAATAAAATACATCACCTGGTTTATTTCGTAGGGATTTCCTGCTGCGTTTACATATTTCATATTATCTTTTACCAGTGGCAACCCATCAACCAGGTGTGTAAAACTGAAGGAAATATGCCCTGTTGGCTGAGTTGGTTCCGGTTTGTCGTTGTTACACGATATATTGGTTAGCATTAAAAAGCCAAACAAAAGGATTGTCAACAGGGCATATTTCAAAAGCATCAGATAGAAAGATTGAGGGTTACAAAAAATATTCTGCCGGGTTCGTAAAGCTTTTCCGTGGAACCGACAATTCTACGGTTTAAATGTTCGTAATACGACACATCAAAGATATTATTTACGCCGGCATTGATGTTTATATTTTTATACAAGTTATAAGAAACCGAAAAGTTTAAAAGAGAAAAACCCGGTGTTTCCGCTTCATAAAATGCTTCCGAAACATGATGCTGAGCTGCCACTAAACGGTACGATATTTTCGGTATCAGTTTCCCTTTCAATAAACGATAATTCATGCTTATTGTTGTTTCGAAAGGTGGAATTTCGGGAAGCGCATCGTTCTTTAACAAGGTATCGCCGGTAACCTTACCATCCGTGATAATGTATTTTGTAACTTCCGGAATGCGGCCATAGGTGAGGGCTGCAACTACGCTTATTCCAAGTTTGTAAGTTTGGGGCGAAGTATATCCGACCTCAAATCCTGTAAATTTTGCATTATCAACATTTACAAATTGTTTTACTCCCGGCGCACCCAATGTTCCGGGTGTTATAACCGACGAAGGAAGCATTGTTGCCGAGATATAATCCTTCACATACGAGTAAAACCCGTTCACATATATGTTTCCAAGTTTCTGATCCGAAAACCTGAATGTAAGATCAACTTCGTTGTTTGTTTCAGGCTTGAGCTGTGGATTTCCCAGGTAATCGTAACTATCGTATCCTACAGTTAATAATTTTATATAACGCTCCAGCATATTCGGGCTGCGGGTGCCACGGGCAACAGCCAACGAAACTGAGAAATTGGCATCAATGTAATAGGTTAATCCAAGGTTAGCGCTAAGGTTGACGAAATGAGATTCGGTTTTATTAAAATATTCCACTCCGTCCTTAATCAGTACCAGTGTATCTTGCGAATCAGCTTTATTTAGATCCAAACGAAGAGAAGCATCAACCGCAAACGAATTAATAGTTGTAGTATACCCGGCAAATAATCCCGCATTCTGTATGACGGCTTTATTCCAGAGATTGAAATTTTTAGTGGAAGTACCACCCATCATTTGCATGGTCATTGTGCGTATTCCGTCTTTATAAATATTTTCAAAATCAATTCCGGCTGAAAGTTTCTGATCCTTAATTTGCATTCCCACTATTGCCTTTCCACCTGTGTTTATGGCATCCACATCGGCGACCATTTGCTTTGTATCCCAGGTTACGCGGTTGCTGTTATCCATCACATGATGCACATTGGTACGGTATACTTTAACATCAATTGTTTTAATTATCTCTGAAAGGTTTTTGGCCGAATAATCCATTGCCATCATTCGGGTATCATCACTTTTTTCGTCCATGGTGAGTGCCGGAAACATCACATCCCTGCCATGAGACTCATTGTACGAAAGCAGGATATTTTGCTTCGGATTCAGGGTATAACCCACTTTAGCGCCATAATTGTATTTCCGGAAAGAGGTGCTGTAAGTAGTTGATTCCCCGTTACTGTTTCCACTTTTATAATCACCGTAAGAACGGTAACCGCCTGAAGCACGAAAGTAGATTCTGTTGTTACCTCCATACAACGAAAAATATTCCTTTGCTCCATTCCAATTTGTTTCGTAGCCAAACACAGCATTTCCGTGAATTTCAAATTTGGGATAAGGATGTGGGTCTTCAGTTTGCAGATTAATTACACCGCCCAATGCCGGTCCATAATCAAGTAGGTAAGGACCTTTCACAACGTTTATGCGGGAAAGGTCTTCCGTTTCAACGTGCGATGAAACGGGATCCATACGGTTGGGACAGCCGTTTTCTATTTTTATACCACCATCCAGCACGGTGTTCAGCTGGCTGAATTTAAACCCGCGAACAACAGGATCAATAGCTCCGCCACCTTTTCGTATTCCCGATACGTTTGGTATGCTGCGCATCAAATCCCCGACATCATTAGTTGAAGCCGATTGTAACTGTTCTTTCGAAACTTGTGTGGATACAAAAGCCGATCGTTTAATCAGTGAATCCCTGATTTCCACAGCTCCCAGGTTAATAGTGTCAGATAAATTCTGCGCGTTAATTCCGGAGGAGGCTAATAATAAGCACGTTAACAGGATAAATATATGTTTTTTCATTTTAATATTCTTTTGACAAACGATGGTTTTTTATCATGCCGGGATAATTGCAATGGATAGAAAACCAGTTATTCAGTGATTTATTGAATTTTAAATGGCTGGACGCTGATTCCCTTTTGTTCCCTGGTCTTTATATAATTTAATGAATGGACCGAAATACAGAATATGCCCGAAGCAGACCTGTATATAGTTTGAAGCAAATTACCTCAATTACCTTAAATCCTAAGCAAAGTAGCTGCAGGAGGATTCCAGGAATTGGCAATATGTTTTCATCTTAAGATTGGAAGTCTGGCTTTGGAGGGACAAAAATGGCAGAACATGCCGGTTGTTCAGGTTCTGATGTGTTAAATGCCAGGTGTTTAATAGAGTTTATTGCTAAATAATTGTGAGAAGGAATGTCGAGAATATACTCATCTAGTGCTTTAATCTGAATTCTGTTACCTGTGTTTTTGGGATCTTTTTCAGAGTTCTGGTTTGTTTTCTGCAACTGTTTTACCATGTGGCATTTCCCTTTGCAGCAACTTTTGGGTTTGTCCTTGTTAATACACAGGTTTTTGGCAATGTAATCTTTGTTAATCAGGTAATCAATCACAGGTAATGCCGGTAATATCAGATATGCGGCCATCACAATGAGTAAAATACCAGAAATAATAACAGATTTCATTACTTTGCGATTATGTGCAAATATACATAAAACCGTTTATTGATCCTAAGCCTGAGTTTTATTGACAGTTCATTTCAATAGCCTGCAAATCAGTTAAATACAACATAAGATAAGTAATAGCGTAAATAAAGAACTGAATTTCAAATTTCCTTTAAAAGTATTTTATAATTTGGCCTCATAAAAATTGCATCCGGCAGTTGAATCTACACCTTAACCTAATAATTTTGAAACTATGAAACGAAACCTATTTGCTTTACTTTACCTTTTTTCATTGCTTACATTGATTACGTCATGCGGAAATAGTAAACAGGGTGATACTTCAAAAATTAATGCTGCCGATTTAAAACAATGGATATCCGTTTTGGCTTCCGATGATTTTCAGGGCCGTTTCCCTGGAACAATTGGTGAGGAGAAAACGATAAATTATTTAGAAGAACAGTTTAAACAGATTGGTGCAAAGCCAGGGAATGGAGATAGTTATTTTCAGGAAGTTCCTTTAATTGAAATTACCTCTGACCAGGTAATGAAGCTGAAAATTAAAGGAGCAAAAGAAGAAGTATCGTTTAATTTTTCCGATGATTTTATTGGAGGAACGCCACAACCCGTTGAGAGTATCGAGATGTCAAATTCAGACCTTGTTTTTGTTGGCTTTGGAATTAACGCCCCTGAGTTTGGTTGGAACGACTATAAAGATCTGGACGTAAAGGATAAGATAGTTATGGTAATGGTTAATGATCCCGGCTTTTACGATAGTTCTCTTTTTCATGGTAAAAACATGACCTACTACGGACGTTGGATATACAAATATGAAGAGGCAGCTAGGCAAGGTGCTGCGGGCGTGGTACTGATCCATGAAACCAAAGCGGCTTCATATCCCTGGGGAGTGGTTCAGAATAGCTGGTCGGGGACTCGTTTTTATCTGGCTGACAATATTGTTACCAACTCCGGGCTAAAGCTTCAGAGCTGGGTAACCGAAGATGCTGCAAAAAGGATTTTCAAACTTGCAGGAATGGATTATGATAAGGAGCTTAAAGATGCTTCAAAGAAAGGATTTAACCCGGTTGATCTTAAATTGAGTGCTTCAATTCATTTCACAAACATTGTGAAGCAAGTAAAATCGAACAACGTGGTTGCTGTAATTCCGGGCACCGATTTGGCTGATGAGTACGTGATCTATTCCGCTCATTGGGATCATTTCGGAATCAACTCTAAATTTAAAGGCGATTCCATACTCAATGGCGCACTCGATAATGCTACAGGAACAGCGGCTCTTCTCGAAATGGCAAAAGTCTTTAAAAGCCAAAAACAAAGACGTTCGATTTTATTATTAGCTGTAACATGTGAAGAGCAAGGCTTACTCGGCAGCCAGTTTTATGCTGAGCATCCCATCTACCCATTAAACAAAACTGTTGCAGTTATTAACATGGATGCCCTGAATATATTCGGAGAAACTAAGGATATGACCATATCGGGTTTTGGCTTCTCCGAGCTCGACGACTATGCAGCTGAAGTTCTTAAAGAGCACAACCGCTATGCAGCCGCTGCTCCTAATCCTGAAAGTGGAGGTTACTATCGCTCTGATCATTTCAGCTTTTCTAGAGTTGGGGTTCCATCCGTCAACATTTCGGGTGGTGTTGATAATATTGAGCATGGCAAGCAATGGTCGTTGGATAACATGAAAAAATGGACATCAGAAAACTATCACAAACCTTCCGATAATTACGAACCCAATGTTTGGAAGTTTGACGGCATGGTTGAAGATTTAAAGGTTTAT
>CAJDUB010000079.1_pt1 | contig 10157 bp, 11 predicted proteins | sample 7390251 | NCBI WGS metagenome assembly CAJDUB01 (sample SAMEA7055665, study PRJEB34461) | soil metagenome | biome: terrestrial ecosystem; feature: Peninsula; material: soil | place: Antarctica | collected 2016
TCTACTGGCGCGAAACCGGCGATGTATCGGTATGGAAAGGGATAGCGCAGGATGCTGTGGTGATGAATACCGACGATCTTCTATGTGTCGGAATTACGGATGGCATTTTACTTTCCTCAACAATCGGCAGGAATAAAAACCTGATCCCGGGTGAAGTTATAAGCGCCATTATCGAAGGCACTGAAGAATGCCTCGGCATGATGCGTGATAATGGTATTGGCATACATTCAACCGGTGGCGAAACTGCCGACGTTGGCGACCTGGTGCGAACCATTATTGTTGACAGCACGGTCACCGCCAGGGTTCGCAGAAGCGAAATCATCGAAAACAATATTCAGCCCGGTGATGTGATTGTTGGATTGGCATCGTTCGGACAAGCAAATTACGAAAGCGTTTACAACGGAGGCATGGGTAGCAACGGGCTTACTTCGGCGCGCCACGATGTGTTTGCACACGATTATGCATTAAAATATCCTGAAAGCTATGACCAGGCAATTAATAAAAACCTGGTTTATGCCGGCAACCTGATGGTTACCGACCCTACCGAAGTTCCCGGCACAAATGCCGGAAAACTAGTGCTTTCGCCAACACGCACCTATGCACCGGTCATAAAACTCATTCTCGACCATCTGAGGCCGGAAATTCATGGGATGATTCACTGCAGCGGAGGCGCACAAACCAAGGTGCTGAATTTTGTAAACAATATCCATATTATTAAGGATAACCTGTTTCCCATTCCTCCGCTGTTCAGGATGATACAGGAACAATCAGGAACTTCACTTCGCGAAATGTACCAGGTTTTTAATATGGGTCATCGTATGGAATTATATGTTGCAGAGGATGTTGCTGACGAAATTATTTCAATATCTGAAAGCTTTGGCATTGCAGCCAGGGTGGTGGGAAGATGCGAAAAATGGGAAGGAAAAAAACTTACGATTCAAACAGGTACAGAAACATTCGAATATTAATATTGATAAAAAATGATAAGTATTGATCATTTGTAGAAACTGTAATACTTTCTGAAATGCAACGTTACGTCCAACAACTTATCTCTGACCTTGAACAGGTTGCCGCCAATCCACCAGCTCATCCATACATTGAGTCACCGCCACATCTAGAAGGGAATATTGAAATCGCAGAATTAGCGCTTACTCCTTTTAAGCCAATCAGCGAATGGACCGGGATTAGCCAGGAAGAATTTCCTGATATGATGCAACTTTCAGCCGATCAGGCTCACGAAATAAATCAGGCAATTTTCAAGGTTTTTGTTTCCCTCAACATTGAACTGATAGATGCACCTGACTTTTTGCCACCTGAAATGCTATACGAAGCAATTATTATTAACTGGGACATGCCGATTCAATTTCTGCCTAACGCAGGCTATGACCTTGAGCTATGCACATATGATCCCGACACCTGCCCTTATGGTGAATTTTGTGATTGCTATATAGACCCTGATTTTAAGATACTTGAAGATGACAATCCCGATTTTTTAAAAAACAAAAGCGACGAAGAACTGCCATTTTAAAACAGGAAAATAAATCTGCTATAAAGAGCATTCAATTGAATTTCCTTAAAATCAGTCTTCAGATTTGAGTAAAACAGTTTTGTTGTTGATAGAAGATAGTTCTAAACTATTGATAATCTGCGAAAAATGAAAGATTTGGATAACATATTACAGATCCTTTACACGGTAAAGGAGGATAAGGCAAAGCTGACGAAAATACTTACCTTCCTGGAAACGGAAATATATGAAGAGTCGGATCAGGAGGAAGAAATCCATGTACCGGAAAAATTTCTGAAAGCTATTGCTGAAATTGCCGACAGTATTGATGCAGGGCTAAAATGCTATCTTAACCTTGATACGCTCGAAGTGGAAGAAATCTATGAAAATGAGTTAGAGTTGTATGATGATGATGCTGTCGATGAGGACAATGATTCTAACTATGAACTGGAAATTAAACATTTTGAATGGGAACATTGTCTGGAGGTCGAGCCCCTCGAAACAGGTGAATCATTCCGTATTATGGAAGCCTTCGCTGTAAATCTGGAAGACAATCATTTTCAGAACAAATTACTTAATATACTCCGCAACCGAAAACCCTTTGCAAATTTTAAGAATGCCATCGATAACTCGCCCTACCGGCAGGAATGGTTCAGATTTAAAAAGAAATGGCTCGAAAATTATGTCAAAGAACTACTTATGTTAGAGTTGGATAAAGATTCAGATACTCTTCAATCCTGACAAGGAATTCATTCGCAGGCAGCCATACAATCTGATTCATTGCTCATTGAACAGATTGAAATTTTGATAATAGCAAAACCAGGGCGCAAACCAATCCTCTTTTCACGTACCTTTGCACACGCAAAATCAATTCCCCATATGTTAGATAAGCTTGCCGCCATACACGAACGTTACCTTACCATTGCCTCACAAATCAATGATCCTGATGTAATGCAGGACATGAAAGCCTATATTAAGCTGAGCAAAGACTTCAAAGAACTTCAGCCGATTATTGAAGGGTATAAGAAATTTAAAGTACTTGTCGAGGGCATCGAAGCCTGCCATTCCATACTGGATGAAGAAAAAGACGAGGAAATGCGTGCTTTTGCCCGGGAAGAAATGGAGTCGCTCAACGATCAGCGCGATAAACTGGAAGAAGAAATCCGGCTTATGCTTATTCCTTCTGATCCCCAGGACGTTAAGAATGCCGTTGTTGAAATCAGGGCGGGTTCAGGAGGCGACGAAGCCAGTATTTTTGCCGGCGACCTATACCGCATGTACACCCGCTATTGCGAACGTAAAAACTGGAAGATAGAGCCGGTAAGTATGACTGAAGGCACCATGGGCGGTTTTAAGGAAGTGATTTTCGAAGTAAAAGGTGATGGCGTTTATGGTTTGTTGAAATATGAATCGGGTGTACACCGGGTTCAGCGTGTCCCCGACACCGAAACCCAGGGCCGTATTCATACTTCGGCTGCATCGGTGGCCGTGCTGCCCGAAGCTGATGAATTTGATGTGGATATAAAACCCAGTGATATCAGGAAAGACACCTACTGCTCATCCGGACCCGGCGGACAAAGTGTAAACACCACATACTCAGCCGTTCGCCTTACGCATGCGCCCACCGGAATTGTAGTCGCGATACAAGACGAAAAATCGCAAATGAAAAATTTCGAAAAAGCCATGACCATTTTACGGGCACGAATTTTCGAACGGGAATACCAGAAATACCTGGATGAGATATCGAAAAAACGTAAAACCATGGTTTCGTCCGGCGACCGTTCGGCAAAAATCCGCACTTATAATTACCCGCAAAGCCGTGTAACCGACCACCGCATCAATTTAACCATGTACAACCTGCCGGTATTCTTAGATGGTGAAGTTCAGGATTTTATCGATGCACTTCAGTTAGCTGAAAATGCAGAGAGATTAAAAGAAGTTACTGAATAAGGTCGGATTTGAAATCTTGGACTGGTTTGAAGCACGGAATTTTAGCTTTTAGAACCTGCTTCCAGGTTCAATAACAGACGTGCAGTCTTTTTCTGCCATTCATTATTGTATTCTGTATGCACTGGTTTTTTGTATCTTTGCTGAAACAATGAGTCTTATGCATACAATCAGGTTAAAAGTAGATGATAAGATTTACGATAAGTTATTGTGGTTTCTCAGTAAATTCAGTAAAGATGAAATTGAGATAGTTGCTGAAAATTCTGCATTCGACAATGACCAGAAGTATCTTGAAAAAGAACTCAACGAAATTATTTCGGGTGAAGCAAAATTTATGAGTGTTGAAGAAGCTGAAGAACGACTTGAAAAAAGTATAAAGCAGCATGAGAATCGTATTTAAGGATACTTTTATCAACATGCTCGAAAATCAGCTTAATTATATAGCACTTGATAGTCCTGGAAGAGCCCGGAAATTTAAGGCTGATCTTTTTCAGAGAATTAGACAAATACCTGCCAGCCCATTTCTTTTCCGGAAATCAATTTATTTTAAGGATGAAACTATAAGAGATTTAGTTTTCAAAGGCTATACAATTGTTTTTCGGATAACTGATAACACTGTAGAGGTCTTCGGATTCGTAAAATTTCAAAATCAACCTACTGATTAGTTCAATTTCTTATTGAAAATCCATTCTCACTATGAACCGTTCCGACCTTTTCCACCTTATCCAGAAGAAGAAATCTTTTCTTTGCGTTGGCCTCGACAGCGATCTGAATAAAATCCCAAAACATCTTCTCCACACAGAAGACCCTGTTTTTGAATTCAATAAACAAATTATTGAAGCAACGCTACCATACGCTGTAGCCTATAAGCCCAACCTGGCTTTTTACGAAAGCCGGGGAATAAAAGGTTTGGTAAGCCTTGAAAAAACAATGAATTACCTGGATGGTTTTAAGGAAGAAGTTTTCACTATTGCTGATGCCAAGCGCGGAGATATCGGCAATACATCCACACAATATGCTGTTTCAGTTTTCGACAAAAAGGCTTCAGGTTTTAGCTTTGATGCAATTACCGTTGCGCCTTATATGGGAGAAGATTCGGTAAAACCATTCCTGGCATTCCCCGGCAAATGGGCAATTGTGCTTGCGCTTACTTCCAACAAAGGCTCCGATGATTTTCAGTTATTTAAGGATGAGAACGATTCCAGGCTATTTGAACGAGTGCTTGAGCGCACTTGCAAATGGGGAACCGTGGATAATATGATGTTTGTTGTTGGCGCTACAAAAGCCGAAATGCTTGAAGGCATTCGTAAGATTGTTCCGGGTCATTTTTTGCTGGTTCCGGGAGTAGGAGCCCAAGGCGGCGACCTGAATGCTGTTGCAAAATTTGGACTGAATGATCATTGCGGATTGCTTGTAAATGCTTCAAGAAGCATCTTGTTTGCTTCTGATGGAACTGATTTTGTTGAAAAAGCAGCTCTTGAAGCACAAAGTATACAGAAAGATATGGAAGCCATCTTATTGAAAAACAATTTGATATAAAAAGCAATGAAAGCCAAAATCATCCGTCCACTATTTTACTCCGCTGCATTTCTGCTGTTTATCATTCTGATTGCGCCGGCTTATACATGGAAGGCTCTTTTACATGGTCATGCGAAAATCAATAATTATACAATTTTTGAAAACAGGCTTGTATCGCCAGGTCAAGGCATTCCATGGCAACATGATTCTCTTTATAACTCAATAAAAATTGACTCTTCCCTCCTATCTACTTTTGACTCTTATGGTACAACCGCTTTTGTAGTTATCCATAATAATAAAATCCTGCATGAACAATACTGGGACGGGGCAAGTGACACCACCCGAAGCAATTCATTTTCAGCAGCTAAAAGTATTGTTTCATTGCTTATCGGTTGCCTTGTGGATGAAGGGAAAATTAAAGACCTTGATCAGCCAATCACCGGCTATCTCCCTGATTTTAAAAATACCAATGGATTTACTCTTCGTATTAAGGACTTACTTACTATGAGTTCAGGCCTGGATTGGGACGAAGGATATTCAAGTCTTTTTTCACCAACCACAAAAGCATATTATGGCAGTCAGCTTGAAGAACAAATTCTGGATTTAAAAATCACGAGTCAACCAGGTAAAATTTTCAGTTATCAAAGTTGTAATACCGAATTACTTGGTCTGATAATAGGGAAAGTTACTGGTAAAACACTTTCGGAATATGCATCGGAAAAACTATGGAAACCTTTGGGTGCCGAGCATTCCGCACTCTGGAGCCTTGATCATGCCGGTGGTGTTGAAAAAGCATATTGCTGCTTTAACAGCACAGCTACTGATTTTGCACGTATCGGACAAATGGTACTCGACAGCGGACAATTCAACAATCAGCAAATTGTATCGAAAGCATACCTGAAACAGGCAACAGCTCCCGCCACATGGCTAAAAGGTGAAGAAGGTGGTCCACTGGATTATTATGGATACCAATTCTGGATGCTCACACATAAAGGCCATAAAGTTGTATATGCCCGTGGAATTTTAGGACAGTATATTTTCATTATTCCTTCACTAAACGCCATTGTTGTAAGACTTGGAGCTGAAAGAAGCAAGGTTCAGGTGAGGAATGTACCTTCTGATATTTTCATATATCTGGATGCAGCATTTGCACTGATAAATGAAAAGTAAATTAGCGATTAAAGTTATATTTTCCCTCATTTTTTTAAAAACACAAAAGTCAAACAATATATGATCTATCGCCCTTCTCAAAAAATACAAAAGTCCGATTTCCTTCTTGAGGAGAAGGTGCCGCAGGCGGATGAGGTGAGAAGTTTAAGGGGGTGAGGTTAAACTAAAAACGCCGGTAAATTCCCGGCGTTTTTTATTTCTGTTTCAGTTTATTATTCAACTACAGTTGTCCAGCCAAATTTATCTTCAGCATCTCCATATTGAATATCGATCAATCGCTGATACAGTTTCGTGGATTTTTCACCGGCTTTGCCATCAAGACAATAATTCCATTCAGTTCCCATTTCCATGTCAGCTATTCGACGGATAGGTGATATAACTGCAGCTGTACCACAAGCTCCTACTTCATCAAATTCGGAAAGTTCTTCAAGAGCTATCTTTCGTCTTTCAACTTTCATTCCCATATCTTCAGCCAATGTCATCAAGCTTTTATTTGTGATGGATGGAAGGATGGTTTCAGAAAGCGGAGTAATATAAGTATCTCCTTTTATGGCAAAGAAATTGGCAGGGCCAGCCTCGTCAATATATTTTTTCTCGCGGGCATCAAGGAATAATGCAGAAGCAAAACCCTCTTTATGTGCTCTTTCGCCGGCTGTAAGACTGGCAGCATAATTGCCACCCACTTTATAGCGGCCTGTTCCTTTAGGTGCAGCACGATCGTATTCGCGTGAAACCATAATACTTACCGGATTGAAACCTCCCTTAAAATAAGGCCCCACAGGTGTAACAAACACTACAAACAAATATTCATCGGCAGGCTTCACTCCTACTCTTGCACCTGAGCCAAATAATAACGGCCGGATATATAATGATGCACCGGTTCCGTGAGGCGGAACAAATTCAATGTTCTTATGAACAACCTGAAATACAGCTTCTTTAAATAATTCCGTTGGTGGAACTGCCATCATAATACCATTGGCCGAATCCTGCATACGCTTTGCATTCTCTTCCCAACGGAACAATCGAACCTTGCCATCCTTCCCCATATATGCTTTTAAGCCTTCAAAAGCCTGCTGACCATAATGAAGCCCTGTTGCTGCCATATGTATTGAAATATATTCAGAATCTGATATTTCAATTTTACCCCACTCACCCTCGCGAAAATACGAGCGCACATTAAAATTTGTTTTTTGATATGCAAAGGGCAGACTTCCCCATTCTATTTGATTCATGCTATTTGATTTGAAAGTTAATACAATGTTTAACAGCTCAATAAAGAAACAGTTTTGAAAATTTAAGTGTTTCACTTAAAGTGCGAAGGTAAAAAATAATACTGTTGACCCGGTAAAAGTATAAAAAAAATCTTTCGGTAAATTAACTTATGTATTGTGATAAGTATAGTTCAATGATTCAAAGTTTCGCTTAACTTGCCTTGCGGGATTCATTTTTTATCCTTTCTTTTTATGCTTTGAATTCCAAAATATCGATTCTCATGATCCGCATCTCAAACACCATTACTCATCATCAAATCTGAAGGTGTCAAATTGACAGTTGTTTCCTGATGGCACATGCTTTGATAAATATGGGGAGAAAATATAAAAACAATTTACTATGCAAACCGGAAAAATCAACGTACAGACTGAGAACATTTTCCCCATCATTAAAAAATTCCTTTATTCGGACCACGAAATATTCCTGCGTGAGCTTTTGGCGACCTGACAATAGAAGTGATCCTGGACAAGGAAAAGAAAACTCTGACAGTAAAAGATCGCGGAATCGGGATGACTGCCGACGAAATTGAAAAGTATATTAACCAGATCGCTTTTTCAGGCGCTGAGGAGTTTGTAAAAAAATTCAAAAATAAAACTGAAGTCGAACAAGGCGGATTGATCGGCCATTTTGGCCTTGGGTTTTACTCTTCATTCATGGTTTCGGATAAAGTTGAAATCAGAACGAAAACCTATAAAAAAGGCGCGGGTTCCAAAGCGGTTCGCTGGGAATGTGACGGTTCACCTGAATATAACATCGAAGAAATTGAAAAGTCAGATCGCGGAACTGAAATCATTCTCCATATAAATGATGAATCGAAAGAGTTCCTCGAAGAACACCGCATCCTTGAATTACTGAATAAATATTGTAAATTTTTGCCGGTACCTATCCGTTTCGGAAATGAAAAAACATGGGTGAAATCAGAAACCGAAAAAGATGAAAAAGGCGAACCTAAAGAAATAGAGGCTGAAAAACCACGCATCATCAATAATTCCAACCCTCTTTGGAAACAAAAACCTGCTGACCTGAAGGACGAAGATTATAAGAGCTTCTATCATGAGTTGTACCCGATGACGTTTGAAGATCCGTTGTTCAACATTCACCTTAATGTGGATTATCCATTCAATCTGACCGGCATATTATTTTTCCCGAAAGTGAAGAAAAACTTTGAAGTGCAGCGCGATAAAATTCAACTGTATAGCAACCAGGTATTTGTAACTGATTCAGTCGAAGGTATAGTTCCTGATTTTCTTACGTTATTGCATGGAGTTATCGATTCGCCCGACATCCCGCTCAACGTGTCGCGCAGCTACCTACAGAGTGATTCGAATGTAAAGAAGATTTCCGGCCATATTATGAAAAAAGTAGCCGATAAGCTGGAAGAAATTTTCAAAAATAACCGCGAAGAGTTTGAGAAAAAATGGGACGACATCAAATTGTTTATTGAATACGGTGTCATTTCAGAACCTAAATTCTATGATCGCGCTGAGAAATTCTGTCTCTTAAAAAATACTGAAGGCAAGTACTTCACATTTGAGGAGTATAAAAGCTTCATCAAGGAAAATCAGACCGATAAGGAAGGAAACCTTGTTTTAGTTTACACTTCAAATCCCGAAGACCAGCACAGTTATGTATTGAATGCCCGCGAACGCGGATACGATGTACTTGTGCTTGATGGCCCTGTTGATAATCACTTTGTAAATACGCTGGAGCAGAAATTCGAAAAAAGTCATTTTGTGCGAGTTGATGCTGAAGTAGCCGATAAGCTTATTAATAAGTCAGATGCTCTTCCTTCGAAACTAAGCGAGGAACAAACAAAACAGCTTATTGAATTGTTTGAACAACAGGTAGATAAAGCCATATACCATATCTCAGTTGAGAACCTTGGTGAAAGCGATATCCCTGTAACTGTAACGCAGCCTGAATTTATGCGTCGAATGAAAGATATGTCGGCTATGGGCGGTGGTCAGTATTCATTTATGGGTAACATGCCCGACAGTTATAACCTGGTGCTCAATTCGAACCATAAACTTATGAGCCATTTGCTCGAAATTGAAGATGCGGCAACAAAAGTAAGCATGATCAAACAATTGGTCGATCTTGCATTGCTTTCGCAGAATCTGCTTAAAGGTGAGGCCTTGACTGGTTTTATTAAACGCAGTGTTGATATCATTAAGTAAATCATTACTTTTGATTAACGTTAAACCCAAAAACTAAAACCAATAAAAACACTACGATGAAAAAATCATGGATTATTATAGGAGGGATTGTATTACTTGTTGTAATTCTGTTCTCATCAATTAAAGGTACTTACAACGGGCTTGTAAGCTCCGAGGAAAATGTAAATAAGAAATGGGCCGACGTTCAGGGAGCTTATCAGCGCCGGGCCGACCTTATTCCCAACCTTGTGAGTACCGTTAAAGGGTATGCGAAATTTGAGCAGGAAACACTTATAAAAGTAATTGAGCAACGCGCCAATGCTACTAAGACAAACATAAATGTTGATCCGGCTAAATTAGATGCCAATACCCTGGCCCAGTTTCAGAAAACACAGGACGAATTAGGTTCATCATTGAGCAAGCTGATGGTTGTGGTTGAAAAATACCCTGATTTAAAAGCGAATCAGAATTTCCTTCAACTTCAGGCCCAGCTTGAAGGTACTGAGAACAGGATAAATGTAGAAAGACGTAACTTTAATGAATCAGTTCAATTGTTTAACTCTCAGCTAAGGCGTTTCCCTATCAATATT
>CAJDUB010000043.1_pt1 | contig 10152 bp, 4 predicted proteins | sample 7390251 | NCBI WGS metagenome assembly CAJDUB01 (sample SAMEA7055665, study PRJEB34461) | soil metagenome | biome: terrestrial ecosystem; feature: Peninsula; material: soil | place: Antarctica | collected 2016
AACTTTTTAGTATTGATGCAAATAACAAAACACAAGGTACAGATGGAGAACTCTCAACCGGGCTTGGACTAATACTCTGCAAGGAATTTGTCGAAAAAAACGGGGGAAAAATCTGGGTCGAAAGTGAAGAAGGGAAAGGTAGTACATTCTACTTTACAGTAAAAAATGCTACTAAATAAAGAATAAACTGATGAGTGAGAGTACAGAAAACCATGATAAAGCTTTTAAAAAACTCCTGAACGAGTTGCAAGATTTAAAACTTGCATACACATCACTTCAAAAAAGCATTGATGATGGCACTTTAAAAAATCCACCTGCCGGAAATACATTGCACGAAAATGATGATAGATTTTGGGATTTATTCCAAAACGCACCTATCAATTACCAGATTTTAAACAACGAAATATGCTTTGTGGATGTTAATCCGGCATGGCTTAGCACATTAGGCTATAACCGTGACGAAGTAATAGGTTATCCTTTCTCAAAGTTTCTAACTCCTTTATCAGATGAATTAATAAAAAAATGTTTCTCTGATTTTAAAAAGTCAGATGAAATTCATGAGCTTGAGCTTGAAATGATTTGCAAGGACAGGAAACAAATATTTGTTAATTTTAAAGGGAAACCCAGCCTTGATGAAAAAGGAAACATACAACAAATACATTGCATATGGACTGACATAACTTTGAGGAAACAAACCGAAGAAGTAATCCGCGTTAAAGACTGGGCCATCGAATCATCCACAAATGCCATGGCAATTTGTGACATGCAGGGAAAACTTACATACGTTAACCCTGCATCTATCAAATTATGGGAATATAATTCGGCTACTGAGTTATTAGGTAAATCTGTGACAGATTTCTGGCTAAATCCTGAGCAAGCGAGTGAAGTTATTAAGGCTGTTGGACAAAACGGAAGCTGGAGCGGCGAAATGGCAGCCTTGAAAAAAAATGGGAAATCTTTTGATGTACAGGCATCAGCAAGCATGGTTAAAGACTCATCGGGTAAACCGGTATGTATGCTTGCATCTTTTGCCGATTTATCACAAATTAAACAAGCCTGGGCAACACATTCCGCAATTGAAGTCAGCTATCAGGAATTATTTAATAATGTTGCAGATGCTATATATATCCTGGATGAGGATAGTAGCTTTATAAATGTAAATGAAGGTGCTGCAAAAATGTACGGATATCCCCGTGAAATATTGATAGGTAAAAATCTTCTTTTTGTATCAGCTCCCGGAAAAAATAATCTTCAAGCTATTAACGAATTGGTTAAGCTTGCTCATGCAGGCAAACCTCAGCAATTTGAGTTTTGGGGACTTCGGTCGAACGGAGAAATCTTCCCGAAAGAAGTCCGGATTTTTAGTGGCACTTATTTTGGCAAAAAGGTAAATATTGCAATGGCCCAGGATATTACCGATCGCAAAAATATTGCAGAAGCATTGCAGAAAAGCGAAAGACGATTCCGTGAACTCATTGAATTAGCCGTAGATGGTATTTTGGTGGGCTCGCCTGAGGGGATTATTGTAGAGGCAAATAGCTACATGCAAAAACTCACCGGCCGACCGCTGAAAAAACTTATAGGGTTCAACATAACAGATCTATTCGAGCTTGGTTTATTAAAAGAAAAACCATTGAGATATGATTTGCTCAAAAAAGGCAAAACAGTAATCAATGAACGGAATATTGTTCGAACTGATGGAACAACGGTTCCTGTTGAAATGCACACTAAAATGATGCCCGACGGGATGTATCAATCAATTTATCGTGATATTACCGAACGAAAAAAATCGGAGGAAACACTCAGGCAAAGTGAAGAAAAATTCAAATCATTAGTAGAATCAACTACCGATATTATCTGGGAAACTAATAAAGAAGGCTTTTATACATATGTAAGCCCGCAGATTGAAGCAATACTTGGCTATACACCCGCCGAGGTTATTGGAAATTCACCATACGACTATATTGCTGATGATATTTTAACCGAAATCAAAGCCGAAATACAATCACCCGATCAAAGTACCACCCCTTTTTACTTATTGGTAAATAAGTATAAGCATAAAAATGGGCAACCGGTATATTTCGAGACCAGTGGCATGCCCATATATGATAGCGAAGAAAAACTGTCGGGTTACAGAGGCATGAGCAGGGATATCAGCAAGCGCTTTCATGCTGAGCAAGAACTTCATAAACTCTCAGCAGTGGTTCAGCAAAGTCCTAATACTCTTATTATAACTGATCTCGATGGGAAAATAGAATATATCAATCCTACCGGATGTGCTGTTTCAGGATATACAATTGAAGAGTTGGTCGGGAGAAATGCATCTGTATTTAGTTCTGGAAAAACATCAGAAAAAGAATATAAATCACTTTGGAATACCATTAAAAAAGGAGAAAAATGGAAAGGCATTCTGTACAACAAGAAAAAAAATGGTGAATGTTTCTATGAAAGCGTTTCTATACTGCCTATAAAAAATGCCAATGGAACTGCAACTCATTACCTTGCGATAAAAGAAGATATCTCTGATCGTTTACAGTCAGAAACTGCATTGAAAGAAAGTGAAGAAAGGTACAGGGAACTTTTTGAAGCTTCACCGGATGCAATCATATTGGCTGATATTGAAACAGAAATGTTAATAGATGCAAATACAGCAGCTTGCAAAATGCTTGGCCGTACTTTGGATGAGATAAAGACGATGCATCAGGCCATGATTCATCCACCCAGGAAGAGTGAATATTCGAAAGCAGCTTTCCGTCAGGATTCAGAAAAAGGACAGCATGCAGAAAATCTTCAACCTATCGAAAATTTTATTCTCCGATCTGATGGCAGTGAAATTCCGGTAGAGATTCTCGCCGATGCTATAATGCTGAATGGGCGACGTATTCTACAAGGTGTATTCCGTAATATTACTGAACGTAAACTTGCGCGGGCTGAACTGTTAAGAGCCAAGGAATCCGCTGAAGCAAGTGACAAACTTAAATCGGCTTTTCTTCAGAACATTACTCACGAGCTGCGCACCCCTCTGAATGGCATTATCGGATTTAGTGAAATGATAACGCGAATGGATAGTTCGGAAGCAGACAGGCTTGAGTATAATCGACTGATCAGGAAAAGCAGTTCGAGGCTTATAAATACTGTTACGAACTATATGGATATTTCAATGATTGTATCAGGAAGCATCGCGACCAGCAAACAACCTTTCAATCTGCGAAGCTTTCTGAATAAAGTTATTGACCATACTATTGAAACGTGCAATTCGCAAAACCTCAATTTAGATGTTATTAAAAAAACTGAAGACGATAACTTTCGAATTGATTCAGATGAAGTTATGTTGACGAAGATTTTTTCTCATCTGATAGATAATGCCATAAAATTTACCAGAAAAGGATCAATCACCATAGCTTATAAGTATAAAAACAATACTCATCTTTTCTCAGTAAGCGACACAGGCACAGGGATATCCGAAGAATCTTTACCTGTAATATTTGAAATCTTCAGGCAGGCAGACGCATCAGCCTCACGTGAATATGAAGGCAGCGGATTAGGTTTATCTATTGCAAAGGGATTTGTAAAAAGATTGGGAGGCGATATCTGGGTTGAATCGACAAATACTGAAGGATCAACATTTTGCTTTACAATACCTGAAAATGATTCAAGTGCTAAAGTTGATATTCCTCTTGAAAAACCAACAAAATCCAAACAACCTGTAGTGCTTGTTGCCGAGGATGACGATTCCAACTACAAATACCTGGAAATTGTACTCAGGAAAGCTGATTTTAAAGTTCTTAGATCCTACAATGGGTTTGAAACTATTGAGATTTGCCGAAATTCTCCGGAAATATGCATTCTGCTAACCGACATGAAAATGCCTGATATGGATGGTTTTGAATCTACCAGGCAGATTCGGAAAATGTTGCCTCAATTACCCATAATTGCACTTTCAGGTTTAATTTCATCAGAAGATGAAAATGCAGCCAGGTTGGTCGGATGCAACGATTACATTGTTAAACCGATAAGCAAAAGCCGTTTACTCGGAGCAATCAATAAACTACTTCAAAAAACTAACATTTGAGATCGCAACACTCTGTTTTTGAATAAATATATATACCCCGGTTTATTTATTTGTGAACTTTCCGAAGAAATTCTTCTACTTCCGGCACTCCTCCCTGGAATACCAGGTAGCCATTATAGGGCTCACGAGGTGTAATTTCATCATTTATGGGCGTAAGCATCAGCCTTTTAACTTCTTCCAGATCACTGGTTTGACCTAAAGCCCAACCTAATTTAATGTAAGCAACTTCGGGCAGCATATTTTCAGCCGGCACAACTCCTATTGCCATCAGGTCACGACCAGTGTCGTACACAAACATGTGTACATAACCCCATAGTGTTTGCACGGTCATATAAATAGCTACACCTGCTTTAGCAGCCCGCTCGATGGCGGGATAAAGGGGCTTGTTTACATGTCCCAGTCCGGTTCCTGCAATCACGATGCCTTTATAACCGTGTTCAACCAACGAATCAATAATATCCGGCTGCATATTAGGGTAATAATACACAATGGAAACCTTTTCCTCAAAAAACGGCAGAATGGTAACCTTGTGGTCCTTCCGCCGGTGGTTGTAGACTTCCTTTATCGGCTTAAGCCCTTTTCTGGTGATAGTTGCCATGGGCGTATCGCCTATAGTCCGGAACGTTGACCGGTAAGATGAATGCATCTTCCGCACGCGTGTGCCTCTGTGAAGGAAGCCATATTCGTCGCTGGTTGGCCCGAACATACATACCATAACCTCAGCAATATCTCCATGGCCGGCAGCCGTGCAGGCATGCATCAGGTTAAGAGCTGCATCTGAGCTCGGGCGGTCGCTCGAACGTTGTGAACCCACCAGTACAATAGGCACCGGCGAATTTTGAACCATAAAAGTGAGGGCTGCGGCTGTATGATGTAAAGTATCGGTACCATGACCGATAACAATTCCGTCAACTCCGGCTTCTATTTCCTTACCGATAGCAATTGCCAGCTTTTTGTAATGATCCGGCGACATATTTTCACTGAAAACAGCAAATACTTTTTCAGTAGTAAGGTTACATATTTCAGCCAATTCAGGAACTGCACCATATAACTCACCCGGCGAAAATGCAGGAATTACTGCTCCTGTTCTATAATCGAGGCGCGAAGCAATGGTGCCGCCTGTGCCTATCAGTTTCACTTTGGGTAATCCTGCGGTATAGGGAAATTCTTTTTCAGGAATTTTGTAATTGGCTTTTTTATACCCGGTTTCTTTCATACCGGAAATTGTGGCAACATCGAGGCCGATATTATAACCAGTAGGGATTTTCAATACAATATGCTTATCATCATCGTTTTCGGAACGTGGAAGCACGGTTCCGGAAAACTCACCCCGGCTGGTTTTAACAATAGCCTGGCCCCAAACCCGCACATTGAATTTTTTAAGTACTTCGAGTGCTGCTCCTTTGTATCCCTGAAAAATATCGTCAGTCATTTAAATGTGTTATTTTAAAAATGAATTCTTCTGTAAAATTTTCGAATCAGACCTCTAACCCTTTATAGTTTCGTGCAACTTGTGCATACTTATATTTCCTTCGGCTTGCCGGCGCAACTGGCCCATAATCCAGTCATGTTCTATACCGGGTCCTTTGGAATGTCGTATTTCAGCAAATTTGTTTCTGAGGAAAGGGATTTTTGACTTAATCTGATCCATGGTAAATGGTTTAAATCCTATGCTGGTAAGCACCGATTCAAATTCCATTTTTGGATATTGATAAATCAGGGGAAGCATCCGCCGTGCGATACTCAGATCATGATTATTTTGCACGATAAACCGTAGCAAGGCATAAATTATCTTATAATCAAATTCTGCTGCCGGTTTATACTGCCCTTCGACCCATTTTACAGCATGTCCGAAAAATTTTCCCACAAAAGCCGGACTTATATCCAGTTCGTTAACAATTCTTTCAATTAAGGGGAATAGATTTTTCTTAAAAATATACGTGTAGCAATCTTCAGGAACATTCCAGTTTTTCAAGCGTTGATAACGTACAACAACTTCCTCGGGAAGATTTTTACCCAATGATTCGATATAGTCATTTTCAAGAGGAATAGGAGCTGAATCGGTATCAGGATACATACGATCAGCACCGGGAAGCACCCGTTCAAAAATAGTTGTTCCATTTTCAAAAGACTTGCGTGTTTCAGGGGGCACGCCGATAAATGCCATGCGGCAACGTTCCTCAATAGTTTCGAGTGCGGTTTTTATATCTTCTTCAGGTCCCCTGATAATCAGCTGTGCATCATTTTCTGCCGGATTTAGGAGAACATGAATTTTCTCCCAATCTGCTGCTGTAAAAAGTGGTTCAGGTTCTTCGCTGTGAGTCATATTGGGCAATTCAATACATGCTATTACCTTAAGCCGTTCGCTGAGTTCGTTGGCAAACATTTTTCCAGGCTGTGTGAAATGCGAAAGAATACCACTAAATCCGGGTAGGTTTATAGCAACAAGTTTAAGCCCGTTGGCTTTGGCATCTTTTGTAAATCCGTTTTTTGAATTAAACGAATGTAAATCCAGATAAGCATGGGTCGGCTTCCATGTTTTAGGGTCCGGGAAACGAGCATTCAGCAATTCACGAATTGACAGTAATGCCCACTGCCGAAAACATTCGTTGTGTGTAAGCTCAGGAATCCAACGACTGTGAGCAACACCTTTTATCTCAACACGGGTACCGCCTTTACAGCTAACGTTTACATCCTGACGACCTGCCCCTATTCCGGTGCGGACTTTGCCGGTACTGCGGCCCAGGAAACGAATGTAGTTGCATGCTTCCATTACCTCGTCGGGATTTGTCATATCAGGATAAGTAACCGTTTCAATCAGTGGCATCCCCAGGCGATCAGTTCTATACACACGGGTATGCCCGATATCACTTACTTCACGACATGAGTCTTCTTCGAGGCTAAGCTGAATAAGTCGTATTTTTTTATTCCTGAGTGGAATTTCACCTTCAACGCCAATTATTGCCGTTCGTTGAAACCCGGTTGGAATGCTTCCATCCAGGTATTGTTTGCGGGTAATATGCACTTCGCCAACTATATTCAGTTTCGACACCAGGGATATTTCGATAGCATATGCCAACGCTTCGCGGTTGAGTGGGAAAGGTGGCGTATCATCAATCTCATAAGTACAGGTTGTTTTACTTTTCAACCGGTAAATAATTTCTTTTCGCGTTTTAAACTCCATAAGCGCGGTACCATCATATTCTCCTAGTTCGCTTAAGGTTGGCCTCATGTGTCTGACTACTTCAGCATCGAAATCGTTTGGTTTCTGGTATATACCGCAAGGACAACGACAAAAAAGCTTTTGACTGGTTTTGAGCTGTTGATGAACCTCCAGCCCCGACATAAATCCAATTCTGTTGTAAGTTTCCTGCGAGCATTCCTGGCGGGAAACATACCCTGTTTTGTGCTTGGTTTCTTCGTAATTAAGTGTTGGATCGATTGTATAGGCCATTTGAAAGAAATATTTAAACCGGTTCAAATGTAGAAATATCTTTTAGTCATGCAATATATATATTTTAATTTTTTATGCTCATTCAAAATAGGTTAAATTAAACCAGCTAATTAAGGAAGAGACTTATTCTGAAACATCAAATTGAACTGGCCTACTATTTGCTGTATTAGTTACCTTTGTAACCGATTATAACACAGTATGCCAAAAAAAAACCTCTTTATTGGATTTGTTATCAGCCTCATAATGCTGGCATTTGCATCTCAGTCAGTCCAGGCGCAGCGAATGCGGATAAACATGACTGCCGGTGAACTCAGGCATTCGAGTCAATTAGGTGATATGACCCGGGCACTTAACAATCCGGTATTCGAACATGAAGGGGCCTATTTGTATTGTGACAGTGCCTGGTTGTACGAATCAACCAATACTATTGATTGTTATGGCCATGTTCGCATTAAATCGAGCGACACTTTAAATTTATACGGAAAATTTCTGCATTATGAAGGAAATACCAAAATAGCTACCGTTCGTGATGATGTAAGACTGGTGGATAAACAAACCACGCTAACTACGGATTTAATGATTTTTGACCGTAATACAGGCATAGCATACTACACTACCGGAGGTAAAATGGTAAATGGTGACAATGTGCTCACAAGCAAAAGATGTTATTACTATACCAATCAAAAGATGATGTACTTCAGAGATGATGTGGTGTTAAAAAACCCTGAATACATAATAAATTGTGATACGCTGAAATACAATACAGTTTCAAGGATCTCCTATTTCCTCGGGCCAACCATACTAAAAGGCAAGGACAATTATTTGTATTGTGAAGATGGCGAGTACGACCGTGAAACCAGTAAATCGAGGTTTAGCATAAATGCTTTGCTGGTTGATGATAACCGACGTTTAACAGGAGACAGCCTGTATTATAATGAAAAACTCCATTACGGGAAAGCGGTAAACCATGTAAAAATGACGGATACGGTTCAGGATGTGATCATTAAAGGCAACTTTGCCGAATACTGGCGTACCAAAGGTTATGCTTTGTTCACCAATGAAGCCATTGCTATGATGGGTGATAAAAACGACACCCTTTATCTTCATGCCGACACCTTGAAAGCAACTTTTGATACTACTAATAACGATACGAAAGCATTATTTGCATTTCACAACACCCGATTTTATCGTAAGGATATACAAGGAGCATGCGATTCACTGCATTATAGTTTTGCCGATTCTCTAATCAGCATGTACCGCACCCCTATATTATGGTCGGGAGAAAACCAGATTACAGCTGACACCATTAGAATCCTTACAGGCAAAAATCGTGTAAGGCAGATATTTATGAATGCAACTGCGTTTATCGTTTCAAAGGATTCAACCACTTCTTTTAACCAGATCAGGGGTAAAAATATGATAGGCTACTTTGTGAACAACGAATTATCAAGCATTGATGTTATAGGCAATGCCGAAACAGTTTATTATGTGCGTGAAGATGAAAAAGCGCTTATCGGGGTGAATAAAGCTTCCGGTAGCCGGATGCGGTTATACGTTAAAGGCAATAAAATTGAACAGATTGTTTATTATGAAAAACCAACCGGTAATATGTTTCCTGACAAGGATGTACCTGCTGATCAGCGCATTCTTAAAGGTTTCAGTTGGCGGTCAGATGCCAGACCTCTAAACAGGCTTGATGTTTTACGGACTGTGAATAAAAAGCAACCAGAGGCAATTCCGGAACCATCTATAGTGCCGAAAAAAGATAAGGAAAAAAGAGTTATTGAAATAAAACCCCAGGGGTTACAGAAAAATAGTTAGTGAATTAACAAGAATAGTCGTGTATTTTTTGGCAGAATATTTGAAGTTAATTTTAAAACATCGAACTTAGTGAAGCGATCTCATGAGCGAAGCGAGTAATAATGAACAAGGAATATTGAATTTCGAAGTAATGAAACCATAGAATTAACACATCGATTTTCATTATTATTTATTCAATTCATTACTTCATGTTTATATTTCATTATTCGATACTCCTTGTTCGATATTCAATATTCAAATCTTATTTGGTTCTGTCCCGATGGCTATCGGGATGTCCCAGGTTATGGATAAACTTATGCCTTTCTGTTTCACGCCCTTATCCTTATTGATTGGCAGCTTTCTATTTATTTTCCTTTTCCACAGCAGGAGCCGGCGTCTCGTAAATCATCCTTTTTTTGGATGGCGGAAATATCGATAAATTAACATAACGATATGGATTCAACTTCATATCTTCAATGAGCGCATTGAGCTGGGAAGCTGATTTGTTCAGATTGTCATACAGTTTCTGATCATTAACAAGCAAGCCGATAGATCCTTCACCTTTATCGATCTTGGTAGTAATTGATTCCACGCTGGAAAGAACATTGTTCACATTTGTAATGGTGGCTGCCAGATTTGATTTTGCAAGCGTATCACTTAATGCTGAGAAATTTGAAAGTATATCTGAAATATTTTCATCGTTCTTACGGAAATTCTCTGTAATTGATTCCACATTAAACAGAATGCGCTCCAGTCTATTTCGCTGGCCATAGACCAAAGTATCCATGGTAAATGAAGTATTTTCGAGATTACTTAAGGTTTTGCG
>CAJDUB010000097.1_pt1 | contig 10119 bp, 10 predicted proteins | sample 7390251 | NCBI WGS metagenome assembly CAJDUB01 (sample SAMEA7055665, study PRJEB34461) | soil metagenome | biome: terrestrial ecosystem; feature: Peninsula; material: soil | place: Antarctica | collected 2016
ACCTCTTCCCATTCCGAACAGAGAAGTTAAGCCCGCCTGCGCAGATGGTACTGGATCAAACCGGGAGAGTATGTCGCCGCCGAATTTTATTGCCCTGCTTACGGTAAGTTTGCAGGGCTTTTTTTTGTCCTTTGTTTTCTGCAACTCAATCCCCTACCCTTGTGACCAAACTTTGAATATTTCAATAAATGAATATTCGAATAATTGAACATTCGAGCAAATACGTTTCCTAAAACCCAATAACTGAGGCACACATCTACTTTTTAATTATTTTTATTAACTATTGTTTTTAATACCTTAAATTCCATACATTTGTCATTATCAATTCTAAAATTATGAAAGACAACAACAGTCGAAGGAACTTTATTAGAATAGCTGCGGCAGGAAGTGCAGCATTAGGCCTGGCACCTGTCAGCAATATTTTTGGTTCACCAGCCATTTCGGATGGACAAGCACATTCTAAACGGGAAAAGGTCCCTGCTTCAAAAGGAAAGTCGGTAATGGGTCTGAGATGTGCCCCTCTGGAAACCGTTCGTATCGGACTTATTGGTTTGGGAATGCGGGGTAGTGGGGCAGTAACAAGACTGCTCCAGGTTGAAGGTGCTAAAATTATCGCTATTGCCGATGTAGTGCCCCAAACTGTAAAAGATGCCAATAAACAAATTACCGATGCAGGCTTGAAACCAGCAATTGAATACACTGGCGAGGAAGACTGGAAAAAGATATGTGAACGTGATGATATTGACCTGATTTACCAATGTACTCCATGGCTTCTACACACACCAATCGCAGTTTATGCCATGAGACATGGTAAACATGCTGCCTGCGAAGTTCCTAGCGCCGTTACCCTGGATGAATGCTGGGAACTCGTAAATACAGCTGAAGAAACTCAACGACATTTTATGATGCTCGAAAACTGTTGTTACGATTTTTTCGAACTAAACACTTTAAATATGGCACGAAATGGCGTATTTGGTGATATTCATCATGCCGAAGGAGCCTATATACATGATTTACGGTGGTTAAAATTCATGAAAGAAGGAGGTTATCATGATATGTGGCGACTTGATTTCAGTAAAAAGCATACTGGTGACCCATATCCTACACATGGTCTGGGACCGGTAGCACAAATTATGGGAATAAACCGGGGTGATAGATTTGATTATCTTTCCTCGATTTCAACAAACCAGTTCAGCATGTCACTTTATGCTGAGGAAAAATTTGGTGCTAACTCACCTGAAGCCATGGCAACCTATAAACTGGGCGATATGAATACAACTATCATTCATTCCTTAAAAGGAAAAACTATAATGATTCAACATGATACAAGCAGTCCACGTCCTTATAGCCGGATTCATCTGATTAGCGGCACAAAAGGAATGGCTGTAAAATATCCTGAAGAACAAATAGCGCTTGAGCCGAATGCTCATGAATTCTTAAAGAAAGAAGACTTTGATGCACTCATGAAAAAATATGAACATCCACTTGCTACACAAATGGGTGAAAAAGCCAGAAAAGTTGGTGGGCATGGCGGCATGGACTTTATTATGGATTATCGCCTTATTTATTGTTTACGTAAAGGCCTTCCCCTTGACCAGGATGTGTATGATGCAGCTGCCTGGTGCAGCGTTGGTCCATTAAGTGAGAAAAGCGTTCTTAGCAGAGGAAATTCAGTTGATGTGCCTGATTTTACACGAGGAGCTTATGAAACCGCTACTCCATGGCCAGTTGTTACTATTGAATAAGTATTTTCATGATTTTTTTAAAAAAGCATCCTGCCAGGATGCTTTTTTTTTTACCAATGTCCACGCCCGATTCTTTTAACTTTATACATGATCCCGGCTTTCACACCAATGTAAAAGTTATGTGATTTCCCATAATCAGAGTGGGTATTGGGGATTTGCCATAAAGATTGATTTATATCTGTTAGTCCAACTGTTGAATTTACTGAAATAAGAAACATAAACTTCTGGAAATAACCCAGAGTATACATCCTATTCAATGATAAATTTACACCTATATCAATAGTATTAAACCTGTCTTTTGTTTTATAGGCAAGCATTCCATCCGGATTTGGCAAAGTGGAAGTAGATCCACCCTCCCGCGAATAATCCTGTTTGGCATTAAGAAGTACCATTACATCAGGACCAAAAGAAATCCAGGTTGGATACCGCATATCAGGAATGTTCCGCATAGCCAGAAGCGGTACTTCGAGGTAGGTTAATTTAAGCTTTCGCTTTGCCTCAGCTCCGCCCTGATATCCCGAATAATTCTGCCCCATCTTGCTGGCGAGAAGTGAACCGTTGAAACCCCAATTCCTATTATAAAAAAGACTTACTCCAACTCCACCTGTTAAGCCTAATGTTGGTGCATATTCTATTTCCTGGTTACCATAGGCATTCTGATTAAGTATCCAGGTGTTATTGCCTCCGACTATGGCATTTATCCACATAGTACCACCTTGTTGTGCTTGTACTTTAAATGAATAAAAAGCACTAAGTATTGCAACTAAACACAATGTTTGTATTTTCCGGTTCATAGTGTTTTTAAAGTTTTCCTTCTCATACCCAAATGAATTGTATATGATCAGTTTTATTTTTTTACTACGTTTGAAAATTATTTCCGATAAATCAGATTGATAAATAAAAAGCCAAAGTTATCAATTAATTATGGAACTATCTTTTCAATGACTCATGTTAATTTAATTCGTTTTTTAAATTTTATTATCGCAAGCCTTATCTATCTATGAATCAATTATTTGATTTCAACAGAATTATCTCCATTTTAGCAATCTGATCAATCCGGGTTACAACAACTAAATAAATTAATTTTACAAGACTTGCTGCTGCAAACACAATAGCGTGAAAAATGTAGATCATCGGCTACTTCTACACATTTTCCTGCAAACTATTAGCTACTTATTAATGTACCTGGGGATAAAATGTAATACGCTAAAAATAAAAATAAATTGCCAAAAATAATTGGATATAGGCACTATAACTATTAAAATTTAAGGCCACCTTCACGGGCAGCATCAGCTAATTGTTTAACTCTTCCGTGGTACAAATAACCATTACGTTTTACCAACTCCCGTTACCATATCTGGCAACTTTAAACATAATCCCAACTTTAATCCCGATATAAAAATTGTGAGATCCTTTATACTCATTGTGAGTATTAGGAATTTGCCAATCCTTAGAATTGATATCGGTAAGGCCTAAAGCACCGTTCATTGAAAAAAGCAACATCATCTTCCTGAAATAATCTAAATTATACATCCGGTTCACCGAAAAACTCAATGCAACATCTATAGGACTATACCGGTTTTTTACATTCCCATCGATCATCCCATCCGGATTTGGTAAGGGATATCCACCGGTGCGTGTATATTGCTGTTCTGCATTCAGCAGGATCAATACATCAGGGCCAAAAGAGATCCAGGTGGGATACTGTTGACCGGGAATATCTTTCATTACCATTAGGGGAATTTCAAGGTATAACAATTTTATCTTACGATCGGTATCCCCTCCAGCTTGCACACCGCTATAATTCTGGCCTAACTTACTAACCATTAATGAGGCATTAAGTCCCCAATGTCTTTTGTAAAAATATGTCAAACCCATTCCACCCGTTAGTCCAAAGGAGGAAGCATATTCAAATTCCGGGTTCCCATATTCATTTTGATTGATTATCCATATGCTGTTTAACCCGGAAGTTAAATTGAGCCATAATGATTTCTTCTCCTGAGCATTTACCAATATAGAATTTAGAAACATGAATAGCAGGATAATAATAATTGTTAATTTTTTCATCAATTTACTATTCTTTAATGATATGATTAAGTGATTAAAATATGAAAATTTTCAATATATTTTGATTTGAACAAAACACCCAGGGTTCTTTTGTTGATGATGTTTCATGAAAAACCAAATCCAATATCATACTATCCTTGAAATTCAGCGAACAGAAAACATCCATCATTCAATTATTACCAAACAAATTTACCATCATTAAATACGAAGTTGTCTGTAAACTTCTCAATTTCAAATAAATCTTCTGCAAAATTAAAAACTTTATCTGCTATGCTGAGGTATTTAGTTACATCCTTTGATTTATTTGTAGCCGGTAATCGCATCATAAGCAGAAACAGACCCGGGCTAATTATCTCGTGCAAGCTCCTGCTTTCGCAAACAATTATTTGCTTTTTGATATACTTGGTCATAAAATGCGCTAATGCCTTTTTCTTATGATTTTCAGAAACCCTGATATAATAAACATGTGCTGCGCCTGCCATAAGCATTTTTGAAGTATCCTTGTGCGAGTCGGAGTTTAGTTCTTCCAAAATTGAAAAGTCATCGGTAAGTTCTTGATCATGGTTACCATGAAGATTTCTTTCACCCGGGCGTATACTTGTTACCTTTAATCCAATTACATCCTGAGTAGTAGCCAATTTGCTGATAATGCTACAAGCCATGGTTGTTTTACCGGATTTGCGCGAATTACCACCAATCATAACCATTTGAGGGACAGCAAGCATTAAATTGCTTTTTGGAATTAAAAAATTATTTATTGAGTTCATCAAGCAATCTGGCAAACTCCTTTTGCATGATTTTATCCATGCGCTGATGAAAAACATCGAAGCATTTAACCAGTCGATGGCCTTCGGGAGAAAGTTTTGTACTTCCACCTTCCTGCCCGCCACGGATGGTTTCGAGCAAATGAAATCCCAGCATCTTCTCAATTTTATGTAAATCGTTCCAGGTGCGGCGGTAAGTAATTCCCATTTGTTCACAGGCTCCGACCAGCGAACCACATTCATCAATCTTTTTTAGTATTTTCCATTTCCCATCGCCCAGAATACCATCGCCCTGAAGTGAAGAAAACCAGATTTTATATTCCGGTTTCAGGTTTTCGAATTTATGCATAAAGAAACTTATTTAAAAATGAAAATATAATTCCGGAACTTCCGCTGCAGCTGTTATTAGATTTCATCAGATGCAAAACACTTCCGTCTGACTAATAAAACTAATCAGTCTATGCATTCAATTGTGCCCAAAGCAACTCTTTAAGTTCAGTAAGCCCTAGTTTGGTATGTGATGAAATAAAAACTGATGGAAGTGTGCGTGGCAATTCCTTTTTTATAAGTTTTATCATTTCCTCATCAAGCATATCGCTTTTGGTAATTGCAAGTATACGACCTTTATTCAGCAATTCAGGATTAAATTGTTTTAACTCATTGAGAAGAATTTTATATTCTTTTTTAATATCCTTGCTATCAGCTGGTATCATGAACAGAAGAACAGAGTTTCTTTCGATATGACGTAAAAACCTCACGCCAAGACCCTTACCTTCATGAGCACCTTCAATTATTCCGGGAATATCGGCCATTACAAAGGACTGATCGCCATAATAAGGAACAATTCCCAGATTAGGCCTGAGCGTAGTAAACGGATAATCGGCAATTTCGGGTTTGGCAGCTGACAGAACTGAAAGGAGAGTTGACTTTCCGGCATTTGGAAAACCTACCAAGCCAACGTCGGCAAGAATTTTAAGTTCAAATATCTTCCAGCATTCGATGAAAGGTTCACCTGGCTGAGCAAATTTGGGAGCCTGGTTTGTGGATGTTTTAAAGTGATCATTCCCTAATCCACCACGGCCACCAGGCACAATTATATGTGTCTCATCGTGTGCCGTAACCTCAAATTCAACTTCGCCTGTTTCCGGATCACGTACAACTGTCCCCAGAGGCACTTTAATAATTCTGTCTTCGCCATTTGCACCGGTTGACAGTGCCTTTGAACCGCCTTCACCTTCGCTGGCAATAATATGTTTGGTGTATCGCAAATGAAGCATTGTCCATAATTGCTTATCTCCCTGAATGATAATGTGACCTCCCCGACCACCATCTCCTCCATCGGGGCCACCCCTTGGATTGCCCTTGGTCCGAAGATAATGGTGAGATCCTGCCCCCCCCTGGCCTGAGCGCAAATAGATTTTTACATAGTCAACAAAACTCGAACTGGCCATTATAAATTTTTAAATTATTGAAGTAAAAGTAGTTAAAATATAAAGAACAAAAAATTGATCTTTATTAAGCAACAAATGATCAAGAAATGTAATGCTAAATCAGAACAATTCTCAACCACTTAAGTTTACACTATACAGTATTTATCTTGACTTCTTCATAGCTGACTGCACAGTATCCAGTAAATTTTCGAATATTTCCTCTCTGGCACCTACCGCATTTACTACCACGTGTTTGTTTTGTTTTTTATACAATTCCATTACGGGAGCCGTCTTAATATCGTATTCTTCCAGGCGGTGAATAATAAGCTCTGTAGAAACATCATAAATACGTGCTTTTTCGGACCGGCCGCGTTTGTCGAGACGCTTAATAAGTTCTATGGTAGGTGCGTAGAGTTCCACCACATAAGATACACCCATATTCATGCGACGAAGCAGGCCATCCAATATATACGACTGAAGAATAGTTCGTGGAAAGCCTTTAAAAACAAACCCATTTACACTGTTATGCACATTAATTTCGCGCTCAATAAGCTGGATTACAATTTCATCCGGGACTAGGTCTCCTTTTTCATATGTTTCTTTTACTCTCTGACCTAATTCTGTTCCTGCTTTAATTTCTTTACGTAGCAATGATCCTGTTGAGATATAATAGAAATTGAGTTTTTCGGCAAGCATTCTTCCCTGTGTACCTTTACCAACTCCGGGAGGGCCTGACACAACAAGATTAAACCATTCTTTTTCAAGCATGGCTTCAAGTGCGTTACAAAGTTTATCGAAAATCTCCGTTATTGGCCCTACGCCTTTTATCGGAACATAAAGATTACGGGTCTGGTAGTATCCGATTACAGGTGATGTTTTATCTTTATATTCATGGAGCCGGAATTTGATAACTTCTTCGTTATCATCAGCACGGCCTGAAATTTTTCCACGTTCAATTAACCTGCGGGTAAGCTCCATGTCAGGAACTTCGAGGCTGAGCATACACGCAAGCGATGTATTAAGTTTGAGCAGCAAGCCATCAAGGATATATGCCTGAACAAGTGTGCGAGGAAATCCATCAAATAAAATTCCTTTCTTATCAGAACTGGTTATAATCTTTTTCTCGATTAGATCGACCATTATTTCGTCAGAAACCAGTTCACCACGACCTATCAGATCTTTTACCTGCAAACCGAGTTCGGTTTCTTCGGCTATTTCCTGGCGGAGCAAATCGCCTGTAGAAATATAAGCAAGATTGTATTTTTCAATCAGCATCTGCGATTGAGTACCTTTTCCAGCTCCTGGAGGTCCAAAAAGTGCAATATTTAGCATAATTGTATTATTTTAACCGGATACTACTCTTCAATAGATTGAGATTCCCGATCTGAATTTACATTAAGTTTTTCCTCTGATGTTTAAATTGGTAATTTAGAAATTATTCTTTCACAATTTTGTATATATCACTGGAGTTACGTCCTAATCCATCATAATCAAGACCATATCCTACCACAAATTCGTTGGGAATACTGAAACACAAATAATCGATCGGAAATTTGTTATGAAAAACATCGGGCTTAAGCAAACATGCAGCTATCCGAACTTCAGCAGGCTCCATTTTGCTGAGAGTTTTCCGGAAACGTTCCAACGTAAGACCTGTATCAACGATATCTTCGATAACAACTATGGTACGGCCTTTAATATCGAGGTCAAGACCAATAATCTGTTGCACCACACCTGAACTTTGCATTCCATGGTAGGATGATAGTTTTACAAAAGCAATTTCACAATCGATAGTTACTTTTTTTAGTAAATCAGAAGCAAAAATAAATGCGCCATTCAGAACAACCACAAAAAGCGGTTTTACTCCGTCGAGTTCTCTATTTATTCGATCTGCGAGTTCGTTCACTTTTGCTTGAATCTCGTCGTTGAGTATGAATCTATTGAAGCTTTTGTCCTTCAATTTCCAGATATCTGGCATAACAGGAATTTTTATGGTTGGATTGCACGCAAAATTAAGGTTAAAGCTTGATATATTAAGTAAAAAGATACAAACCGGGTGCTTTTTATCAAACTATTGGATATAGTTCATCGCACAGACACGACAAACCAATATTCTGAAAATTTTACTTAATTTAGCAAAAAGATAATTACATGACACCTTTGGTAAGTATTATAATGGGAAGCACAAGTGATTTGCCGGTAATGGAAGAAGCTGCAAAAGTGCTGAATGAGTTGCGCATCCCTTTTGAAATGAATGCGTTATCGGCGCATCGTACTCCTGAAAAAGTGGAGGAATTTGCACGCAATGCGCACATTAGGGGTGTAAAAGTAATTATTGCAGGAGCCGGAATGGCAGCTCACCTTCCGGGAGTTATTGCTGCATTTACTGTATTACCTGTAATTGGTGTTCCTGTAAAATCATCATTTGATGGTATGGATTCGTTGCTTGCCATTGTGCAAATGCCTCCGGGAATTCCTGTTGCGACAGTAGCAGTAAATGGTGCCAGAAATGCCGGAATCCTCGCTGCTCAGATGATTTCGCTTGGAGATAAAGATCTTTTTGACAGGCTGGTAGCTTTTAAGGAAGATCTGAAAAAGAAGATTATTCAGGCAAACGAGGAACTTACAAAAGTTAAGTATGCATTTAAAGTATAGAAAGCTATAAAGGCTTTTTTCGTACTATCATAATGCCATCCCGTATAGGAAGTAGCACATTTTCAACACCTTCGTACTGTTGTACATATTTGTTAAAATTGATTATCCCTGCGGTTTCACGATCTGATTCAGCTCCCGGTTTAATTACACGACCATACCACAGACAGTTATCAGCCAGAATATATCCTCCCGGCGATACTTTCGGATAAACCATTTCGAAATAATTGACATAATTTTCCTTATCCGCATCAATAAATACAAGGTCAAATGGACCTTCCAGTTTCTTTATGATTTCGATAGCATCGCCAATAATCATATTTATTTTGTCGTTCACCCCGGCTTCTTCAAAATAAGGACGCGTAAAATCTTCCATTTCGGGATTGCAATCAATGGTAGTTATTTTTCCACCGGCCTGTAAACCCTGTGCCAGACAAATAGCTGAATATCCCGTGAAGGTCCCTATTTCGAGGATGACTGCCGGTTTTATCATATGACTTATCATTTGCAGGAAAGCTCCCTGCAAATGGCCCGAAAGCATTTGTGGCTGATGTGTCCGCAAGTGTGTAGCGCGCGAAAGCTTAGCCAGCACAGGCAACTCCGCTGAAGTATGATCGGTTGCATATTTCTCAATGCCCGGGAGCATTATTCCCTGGTCGGATTCGTCCATTATCTGTTGGGTTTCTGGTTGTTAAATATAAGTGAACTCAGGCTTGATGTATTGAAAACTTCATTAGAAAGCTCAAGTAGGTTTGCTGAGGTAACCATATCAATTTTACGATATATTTCTTCAACAGGATCGATTTTTGAATAAACAAGTATATTTTTCCCCATGGAGAGCATCTCGTTTTGATACGATTCGAGCGATATGGCAAGCTGCCCTTTGAGCTGCTGTTTTGCAGTATGTAGTCCAACCGTTGTCAGACTAACATTCCTGAACTTGTGCAATTCCTTGTGAATCAACTCAATGGCCCTGGGCATAAGATTTTCGTCAGTACCACAATAGATACTGAATAAGCCGGTATCAGAAAATGGCTGATAGTTTGACTCGAGGTTGTAGGCAATGCCGTTTCGTTCGCGCAAAGCGATATTAAGGCGGGAGTTCATGGCAGGTCCGCCAAGTATATTGTTGAGCAAAGCCATGGCATACCTGTGGTCATCGTGTGCATTGCAAGCGATATTTCCAATAACAAGATGTGCCTGGTGCCGCGAATATTTTCGTGAAACAGCTGCAGGAATATATCCTGAGAAAGGCTCCCGATCAATAGGTATATGAGAATCTATTACATCGGAAAAGTATTTTTCAGTTACAGCTATTGCCTTACTCATTGGGCAATTGGCAACCGATGTTATCACCACCCGTGAAGGGATATAGTTTGCATCACGGAAACGAAGGATATCTTTTCGGGAGTATCGTTTCAGTTTTTCTTTGGTACCAAGTATATTTCTTCCAAGCGGATG
>CAJDUB010000051.1_pt1 | contig 10112 bp, 6 predicted proteins | sample 7390251 | NCBI WGS metagenome assembly CAJDUB01 (sample SAMEA7055665, study PRJEB34461) | soil metagenome | biome: terrestrial ecosystem; feature: Peninsula; material: soil | place: Antarctica | collected 2016
GACAAAAGCGGAGACGGTGAAAGACCTGCCCGCCGTTCATTCGACAAAAGTGATGATAGAGAAAGACCCGCCCGTCGTTCATTCGATAAAAGCAGTGATGGTGAAAGGCCCGCCCGTCGCTCATTCGACAAAAGTGGAGACGGAGAAAGACCAGCCCGTCGTTCATTTGACAGAGGCGGAGATGGCGACAGGCCTAGCCGCAAAACCTATGAAAGATCATCAGATCGCAAGAGCAGCTATGATCGTAAACCAGCCAAAAAGGATTATCCCGGAAGTAAACCAGGCCCACCAAGTCCTGATGGCAGCATCCGCCTGAACAAATTCCTTTCCAACTCTGGTATATGCTCCCGTCGCGAAGCAGATGAATTGATTGTTGCAGGTGCCGTTATGGTTAACGGTGTTGTTGTTACAGAACTGGGAACCAAAATATTACCTACTGATAAGGTTCAGTATGGTGAAGAAAAGGTACGCAGGGAAAAACATGTATACGTTCTGCTTAACAAACCAAAAGGATATATAACCACTACCGACGATCCATACGATCGTAATACGGTAATGGCCCTTGTTGCTGATGCAGGTAGGGAAAGGATTTATCCGGTAGGCCGTCTCGACCGAAACACCAGCGGTTTGTTGTTATTTACCAACGATGGTGAATTAGCTACCAAACTGATGCATCCAAGTCATAAAGTCCGTAAGGTGTATCATGTAGAACTCGACAAGCAGCTTACCAAAGCCGATCTGCTTACCATTGGCGAAGGCGTTGAGTTGGAAGATGGAATTGCACTGGTTGATGAAATCGCTTATGCTGAAGGAGGGAAAAGCAAAAAGGAAATAGGCATTGAGCTCCATTCGGGCCGAAACCGTATTGTCCGCCGCATATTCGAAGCCCTGGGTTACGAAGTTGTAAAACTCGATCGCATGGTTTTTGCAGGACTTACCAAGAAAGATCTTCCCCGTGGCCGCTGGCGTTTCCTCTCCGAAAAAGAAGTCAGCTTCCTGCAAATGATAAAATAAAGTATCTGCACACCCAAAGGGTATCTGACACTTTAATAGTTCTAACACTTTAATATTCTGATATTTCAAATGTTCTGATGTTTACTTGTTCATTTATGTAATGTTGCCGGAACAGGGAATGGTCCTTTACAAAATCTATCAGCAAGTTTTGTGGAGTGACAAAAATAATTACCTTTGCACTCCAATTTGCCCCGGTGGCGGAATTGGTAGACGCGTCGGTCTCAAAAACCGATGAACTCTGTTCGTGCCGGTTCGATTCCGGCCCGGGGTACACCGAAAAGCCTTACAATCTCAGCATTGTAAGGCTTTTTTTATTCCGTGATTTTGTTATTTCAAATAAGTCCTTCAGTAGATCTGAAAAATAACACATTTGTGCTAATGCCGAATATATATTATCAATGTATTTTTGAACATATATAAATGTTCATATGTTATTCTGTTTCAATTATGCACTGGTTGAAACCAAGGCTGAATGAATGCTCTTGCCTTAATGGCAAATTGCCATTTACCTTATATCGTAACCCAACTAAAGTAAGCCTTAAAACCAATGAACAATAAAATGGTGTTGTCGTCAGAACAACGTGACGAACTACTTCGCACCTTAAAGTCCCGTTTTGAGGAACATATGAACCGCCATAAAGGTATTGAATGGTCTAAAATACAGCTAAAACTGGAAGCTGATACCGCAAAACTGTGGTCGCTCTATGAAATGGAACAAACCGGCGGTGAACCTGATGTTGTTGGCCATGATGAAACTACAGGCGAATATATCTTTTACGATTGTTCAGTTGAAACTCCCAAAGCACGTAGAAGTTTATGTTACGACCGTAAGTCGCTTGAGTCAAGAAAAGAAAATAAACCGAATAATAATGCAGTTGATATGGCAATTGCTATGGGCATTGAACTTTTAACAGAAGAACAATACAGACAGTTGCAGAAACTTGGAAATTTCGATACGAAAACATCGAGCTGGATAAAAACTCCTTCGGAAATCAGAAAACTTGGAGGAGCAATCTTTTGTGATTTCCGTTATGACAATGTATTTGTATATCACAACGGTGCTGAATCCTATTATGCTGTCAGGGGATTTCGTGGCTCGTTGAGAGTCTGAACTAGTAACTTAACAAGAATATTCGTGTGTTTTTTTGCAGGATATTTCAAGTTATTTTAAAAATATCGAATAATGAACAAGGAATAATGAAGTTCGAAGTTATGAAGACATAGAATTGTTAACGCATCAATTCTTTTTAGATTTCAACCTAGTACGATAAACAGAATTTTTGTTATTCAATTCCATATTTCTTGTTTTCACTTCATTATTCGATATTCCTTGTTCATTATTCATTATTCAAATACTTTTTGGTTCTGGCTCGCCCAGGTTAGGATATTTGAAAATGAGAGCGTATTGCCGGTAGTGCGGGTAACTTTTTAACCGGATAATAAGAGATTAATTGTTCAATCTATGTAAAACTCCAGGGATACTATGAGCCGCCCCTCAAAAACGGATCCATCCGATCCGATGGATTTTAAATCAACACCGCCGCATCGTATCCCGGTTTCCGGCTATACTTTAATTTCGATTGTTGGCTTTGTGCTTTCGATTTCACTGGTTTATTATTACCTTCAGTTTATACAGGGCAAAGTGTCCGATGTTGTAGATCAGCGTATTTTTTACCTCATACTTATCCTTTTCGGGATTTCAGCCAGCGCTATTGTTTTTGGCGTTATGAATACCTATGCCGTGTTAAACGGTAAAAAACAGAATATACAGCTTAAAATGGCTGGCCCGGGTGTAGGTGTCGTTCTGATTGTTTTAGGGGGCTTTTTCCTTCCTCACACTGCATCGGAGAAAAATGTAACTATCCGGGTTTTCGATTGGAAAAATAACCCTGTAACCCAGGGAGACGTTAAAATATACCTCAATGATTACATAAGGACACAGTCGATTGATAAAATGGGACAAGCGCTTTTTAGTGGTATTCCTGCCGACAGGATCAAAACCAAAATGAAAATTGAAGTTTCGAGCCCGGGATATGCCACCAAACGTTTTGATACTTTGCTAACAAGTTCAAAACCTCTTGAGCTCACTTTACCTTTTACCACGGTTGTATTTATATCAGGCAGAGTAAAAACAGCCGACGAAATGCCTATCCGGGGTGTTGAAATAAGTGTTGACGGCACAAAATATTTTGCAAAATCCATTACTGACGGCTCTTACAATCTCAGGCTTGAGGAATATACACTCGGCGATGAGATTTCCATCACTACCTCGCATAAGGACTATGAAGACAAAACCATTTCACTTGTTATCAATTCGCCGGAAATAAAAAACCAGGATATTTTTTTAAACCCGGTATCACATAAATAATTCTGATTATGAAAACGACAGCTCTTTGCTTTGTTTTACTTTTCGTTCAGTATTATGTGGCAAAAAGCCAGTCGCTGATTATAAAAGGGAAAGTGAAATGCCTGAATCAGTCTCAAAATTCTACCAAAGGTGCTGAAAACGTTATCGTTGTTCCCGCTTTTATGCCTTCAAAAGCTACCATAACTGCTTCACAGCCTTCAGGATATTTTGAATTTAACACAGGTGTTCCTATTTCGAAACTACAGGACAAGCAGGTAACGATGTATGTGATTTCCGGGTGTACCAATTGTGAGGAAGCAACTAAAAGAATATTTATTTCAGAGGACCAGGACAGGAAGAACCGGAATGACCCGAAAAAGTATGTCACTGTAAAAGACTGGATGCTGAATGCCAACTGTGGGAAAGCTGAACTGAAGCCTTTTGCCGCTGACAGCGTATTAGTGATTGTGAACAGGCAACCCGATCAGAACCTGGATAATGTTTCAGCAGCAACTTCGTTGGTTGGTGCGCCGGCATTTTTAAATTTGTTATCAACACTAAATCCCGTTGTCGGCGTTTTAGCCAATGCCGGCTATTTCCGAATTCAGACCCTGTATGAAGGCAAAATAAATTATGGCCAGTTTCTGTTAGCTTCACCCTTGATGCATTCAGCCAATACAGGTTTCAATTTTTCTCCTTCACGTGATATTTCAGAAGCTATGTTCTGGAACCCTTCAGCAATTGCTTATAGCCGGAAGCCAAACAATATCAGCTTGCTAACCAATATAAAGAATAATGTTAAACTGGGAGGATTTTACACTATAAATGACAAATTTGCAGTGTCTGCCGGTGGAATTTTTTCGTATCAGGATGAAAGGAGAAAATCGGGTTTTGTGAGTGTTCCGCCTAATGAACCCGATATTCCTTTCGAAGTGGATTCCACCAAAATGAAGCTTCAAGAATACGCTATATTCGTAAGCCCGGTGTATAAAGTAAACGAAATGTTTAGCCTTGGACTTACGCTGAAATCTATCTGGCAGCATTTTAATATTCCTGATAAATTATTTATTGATCCCGAAAATCAGTTTATCGGAGCATTCACCGACAGCATCATTAAAAAACAACGTTTTGATCTGGACATTTCAGCCACTCTCAAGCTTTCAAGTGCTTTACAGATTGGTATCAATATGATGAACCTGGCTGGCACTCAATTGTATGCTGATGCATTTGTTACCAATCAAGAAGATATTCAAACACAAAACCTGCGTTCACTTGGTGCAGGAATAATATATAAATGGAAGCGCTTCAATTTTGGAACGGATTTGCTCTTCACAACCGATGGATTTTATGATGTCACTGTGGGCGCTAATTATGTGCCTTTCAATAATGCATTGGTTTCGGCAGGATTCGCTGTAAAGCAACTGAGTTACTCCATTGCTTTCCGCTTAAAGTTTTTCAGAGTAGCATTAATCAATGATAATAACTGGATGGTAAATGAAAGAAGAACCGGGAAAGCACAATTCCTCGATGGACAGCTATTCGGTGGATTTATTTTTGACCTGAACTGATACCGATTTTACTAGGGCGAAGTTTATTGAAGAATTCTCTTTAATGATTAAATCAGTATTTTCAATTTTAAAACCGGTAAAGAATAAAAATTGCGCTGATGAGTATTCGGTATAATTTTAGAAAGTTTGCTGAACTTCCAGGTATCAGTTGAATTATTGGATTGTTGTCTAAAGCATTAAAATCTTTCCTACGATCTACTTCCCGATACCAATTACCCCGCAAGCAATCCGCGCACCTGCATTACCTGTAGGCTGAGTTTTTAAATCGTCCTCATTTTCATGCACTATTACCGATCTTCCGATAATTGAAGCCATTCCTTCGAATGAAATAGATTTATCAACATAATCCAGGTGAGCTTTACCGGAAGCATCCGCTTCGATATTACCCATATCGCCTTCGTGACGCATAGCATCCATAGGAGCGCCGTGAGTTTCACCCATCGGATTAAAATGGCCGCCAGCTGAAGTGCCATCGGCAGCAGAACAATCGCCGCATTCGTGAATGTGTATTCCGTGTTTGCCTTTGGTCAGCCCCTGCAAGTCTGCTACAACTTTTACTCCATTATCAACCTTGGTAAATGTTACAATCCCGGTAACATTATTGCCCTGGGTTGGATGAATCACACAAACTGCTTTATTAACCATGTTTTTAGCACCGTCCATGTGCATAGAGCCGTTCATGGTTTGAGCACTTGCAGTTGTGTAGATAGCTGCAACAACCAAAATACTGATAATCGTTTTCAAATTTTTCATAATCATGTCTGTTTGTGTATTTTATTAAATGAAATCAAAATTAATATATGTTGTTATAAACATTTTGAACTGTAAAAGGTTCGTAATGAGTCGGCAGAATGAAGCCGGATTTATACCAAAAATTGTTAAAAGAACTCTTATTTTTAAAATAGTTAACTGAATTGCTGACCACCAATACAACTACTCAATCGCAACCTTCATCCTAAAATAGTTATAAACATCAACCATGAAATCACCATTTTTATCTTATTTTCGCAGATTAAATCAGAAAAATACAGATATGGAAATCATCGGAAAAGTAGCTCAGTTGTTACCTCTGGTAACCGGACAAGGCCGTAACGGCGAATGGCGCAAACAGGAATTTATAATTGAAATAGCCGACGGACAATTCCCCAAAAAAATATGTTTCTCCCTTTGGGGCGATAAAATTGACCAGGCAGGTTTGGTAGTGAGTGAAACAGTAAAAGTGTTTTTTGATATAGAAAGCCGCGAATACAACACCCGCTGGTTTACTGAAGCCAAAGCATGGCGTGTCGAAAAACAAGGCGCAGCTTCTACAGGCGTTCCTATTCAGACTTCTTCACCACAGGTTCCGAATGAAGCCCCTCCTTCGTTTAATGCAGCTCCGGTGGAAGACGATCTTCCTTTCTAGAGGTTTTCTTAATTTCAATTTAGAAAAGCAAAAGAAACCACAAAGTCTTAAAAAAAACTTGGTACTTAAACTATAAAAGTGCGAAACTCTTCGCACTTTTATAGTTTTATTCAGGTAACATGAAAATTCCTGCCGCAAACCTCCCGGTTATTCCGCCTGAAGCCCGCGAAGAAAAGAAAATATCAGAATGACACTTTGTACAAAGTTCCGAAACTTCAATATTCCCGGGTTTTACTCCATTGTCGGTAAGTTGTTTGTAATTGGCATACCAGAGGTCGAAATGAGGTTTTGCTGACGGTTCTTTCTGAACCAGGTAACCTTTGGTAGTTCCAAAACTTTGCGTTACAAATTCCTTCACATCTTCACCTACTTCGTAACAACATGGCCCTATGGATGGGCCAATTCCCGCCAGGATATCAGCCGGATCACATCCAAAATGCTCTGTCATGGCATGAATTGTATTGGATGTTATAGAATGTACTGTACCCCGCCATCCGGCATGAATAACAGCACTCACTTTCTTTACAGGATCGAACAATAATATTGGAACACAATCGGCCACCATTACCATCAGGCATGTACCCGGCACTGCTGTAATTGTTGCATCGGTCCGGGGATTGTTAGAGAGAATCCCGCTGGTTATTGCATCAGAATCTATAATTTTCACATCACCGCTGTGTATCTGGCTAGCGTATAAAAAATGCTCCCTTGCAATTCCTGTCTCCCCGGCCAGTAATTCACGGTTAACATGCACATGATCAGGGTTGTCAGCAGTACTCAGTCCGAGATTAAGCGAATTGTAAGGTGGAAGGCTCACTCCGCCTGATCGCGTCGTAATAAAATGAACCAGGTTAGGAATGTGCCCAAGATTTTTAAATTTTAAAAGAGACAGAGAGGAGTTTGATTTTTCCATTTTTCTGTTAATTGAACTTCAAAAGTATTCAAAAAAGATAGAATATGATTATAGCAGGTAGGGAACAGCTCCTCAAAACGAAAAGTAAATCAATTACGACTATTAGCTTTAAAATGCCCAAAACCACTTTTGATTCCGGACATTATATTTTTCAACTGTGCTGAATGATTTTGGATTACTAATTGGGAGAACCAATACTGTTTTTATGTTATAACAACTTTTTTGAAGGAGCAACTTTCAATCAGGGAATAAACTTCCAATTAGAATCAAAATTCAGAAAAGCTGATGCGCTTATGTTAAGTACATATTTATTGTATTATGTTAAAGATATGTTAAGATATGTTAATATTAACATATGTAATTAATATTTCTTGAACAGTTTTGTTGTCGAAAAAAATAATGTAACTGATTGATATATAAATTAATAAAAAATATTTTATTTTAATGGGCGAGTAATTATTTTAAAAGTACTGTTTAATTTAAAAATAAATATAATAAACAAAAATGATTTATTCATGTTAATTCTTTAAACCAAAACATTTAAGCCATGTCGAAATTTACAAATTCAATTAAAGTCTTTCAGTTTTTGAAACAGAAAGCGATTATTGCAGCCTTAGGGTTAATTCTATTTTCAGCCCATGCGGTTGTAGCTCAAACCACTGTTGTTGACATCATTGTTAACAGCCCTGACCACAATACTTTGGAAGCAGCAGTTGTTGCTGCCGGATTGGTTGAAACTCTTCAGGGAGTCGGTCCGTTTACAGTATTTGCTCCAACAGATGCAGCTTTTGCAGCGCTGCCAGCCGGAACAGTGGCAGCACTTTTAGCTGATATTCCTGCGTTAACCAACATCCTTACTTACCACGTTGTTGGAGCAAAAGCCTTGAGCAGCAGCCTGAGCAACGGACAGAAAATTGTTACCGTTCAGGGTAAAAAAGTAACCGTTACCATCAACGGAGACGGAGTTTTCATCAACAATGCAAAAGTTACCGTAGTTGATCTGGTAGCCGATAACGGAGTAGTACATGTAATTGACGCTGTATTAATTCCATCAACATTACCTGCGACCGTGGTTGATATTGTAGTGAACAGTGCAAACCACACCACTTTAGAAGCCGCAGTAGTTGCTGCCGGATTGGTTGAAACTCTTCAGGGAGATGGTCCGTTTACAGTATTTGCTCCAACAGATGCAGCTTTTGCAGCGCTACCAGCCGGAACAGTGGCAGCACTTTTAGCTGATATTCCAGCGTTAACCAACATCCTTACTTACCACGTTGTTGGAGCTAAAGCCATGAGCAGCAGCCTTACTAACGGACAGGAAATCACCACAGTTCTTGGGAAAGACATCAAAGTAACTATTAACGGTGCCGGTGTATTTATAAACAACGCTAAAGTAACCGTTGCTGATTTGGAAGCCGACAATGGAGTAGTGCATGTTATTGATGCGGTTTTAATTCCAGCTGCAGATGTCAATGTCACGGAAACCCAATCGTTGGGTAAAGTACTAACCGACGCCTATGGAAGAACATTGTATTTCTTCTCAAAAGATGCAAAGCAAACTTCTCTGTGTATAGATGGTTGCCTGAATAACTGGCCTGTTTTTTATTCTGCGGGAATGGAATTCGGTGCAGGCTTGAATCCTCTGGATTTTGGTTCAATTGACAGGGGAAATGGTGTAATGCAAAACACTTACAAAGGTTGGCCACTCTATTATTTTGTTAACGATACCATTCCGGGGAGCATGAAAGGCGAAGGAGTGATTGGAAAATGGTTTGTTGCAAAACCCGATTACACACTTATGATTTCAGATAACCAGTTAACTGGTTTGAACGGAATAAACTACAAAGGAGATTATACTCCCGGAGACGAAGTGATTCAGTATTTTACGGATGATAAAGGAATAACTCTTTATACCTGGAAAAACGATAAACGTAATACAAATAAATTCACAAACTCAGATTTCTCAAATAATGGTGTCTGGCCAATTTATGAAGAATCAGAAATTATTCTCCCATCTGTTTTAAACAAATCTGATTTTGGTATAATTAATGTTTACGGCAAAAATCAGTTGGCTTTCAAAGGCTGGCCATTGTATTATTTCGGACAGGACATGATGGTTCGCGGAAATAATAAAGGTGTAAGTGTACCGTCACCAGGCGTTTGGCCGGTTCCGGTAAAAAATATGATGATGGCGCCATTACCTGCAACAGTAGTTGACATCATCGTTAACAGCCCTAATCACAATACTTTGGAAGCAGCAGTTGTTGAAATTGTTACCGTTCAGGGTAAGAAAGTAACCGTTATCATCAACGAAGACGGAGTGTTCATTAACAACGCCAAAGTAACTGTTGCTGACATTGAAGCTGAAAATGGTGTTGTACATGTAATCGACGCTGTATTAATTCCATCAACATTACCTGCAACTGTTGTTGATATTATAGCTAACAGTGCAGATCACACCACTTTGGAAGCCGCAGTAGTTGCTGCCGGATTGGTTGAAACTCTTCAGGGAGATGGCCCGTTCACAGTATTTGCTCCGACAGATGCAGCTTTTGCGGCACTGCCAGCCGGAACAGTGGAAGCACTTTTAGCCGATATTCCTGCGTTGACAGACATTCTCCTTTACCATGTAGTTGGGGCAAAAGCCTTGAGTTCAGACTTGAGTAACGGCCAAAAGATTGTTACCGTTCAGGGTAAGGAAGTAATTGTTACCATCAACGCAGACGGAGTATTCATCAACAATGCGAAAGTAACCGTTGTTGATTTGCAAGCCGATAATGGTGTTGTACACGTAATAGACGCAGTACTTTTGCCACCTTTAGACAAAGCAGCATTTCCTATAGATTTTGAAACAAATACCGATGC
>CAJDUB010000201.1_pt1 | contig 10101 bp, 7 predicted proteins | sample 7390251 | NCBI WGS metagenome assembly CAJDUB01 (sample SAMEA7055665, study PRJEB34461) | soil metagenome | biome: terrestrial ecosystem; feature: Peninsula; material: soil | place: Antarctica | collected 2016
ATATTTACTTTTTCGTCGGGTGAATGTGGAAAACGAATGGTTGGCCCAAATGAAATCATATCCCAGTTTGGGTAAACACCGCCTAATAACCCGCATTCGAGACCTGCATGAATTGCTTTTATCTCGGGAATACGACCATATAATTTCTTGTACACATCCTGCATGGTGATCAGAATGGCCGATTTCATATTTGGTTTCCAGCCCGGATAAGTACCATTGAGCACTACATCGGCCCCGGCAAGTTCAAAAACATCCTTAATCATTAAACCAAGATCCTCCTGTGATGAATCTACAGAGCTGCGGAGCAAACACTGAATAAATATTTTCCCGTCTCCGGATTTAACACTTGCGAGGTTGGTTGATGTTTCAACAAGTCCTTTCATATCGTCACTCATACGCATTACGCCGTTAGGGCATGCGTTAATGGCTTTCATCACTTTATCCAGCGAAGCAGCGTCAATAAGTGATTGAGGTGTTGCTGTGGCTGCTATGGTAAATTTTAAATCCGGTTCAGTTGCAGAAAGTTCGCTGCGGTATAGTTTTTCGAAATCGGAAACACATTTTATAAGATCATCAGCTTTTGCTGGTGGAACAGTAACTACGGCAAATGATTCGCGTGGGATAGCATTACGAAGGTTACCACCTTCAACCGATGCCAGGCGCAGAGTATGTTCCACAACGGCATGCTTTAAAAAGCGGTTCATCAGTTTGTTGCTGTTGCCACGCTGCAAAATGATCTCCAGGCCGGAATGGCCGCCTTTTAATCCGGTAATAGCCAGTTTGAATGATGCCAATCCCTGCTGAACAGACTCTTCTTTATAAGTGAAAGTAACGTTGGCATTGGTACCACCAGCACAACCCACATACAATTCGCCTTCGTCCTCCGAATCGAGGTTAAGAAGGATATCTCCTTTTAAAACTCCTGATTTCAGGCCGAAAGCACCAGTCATTCCTGTTTCTTCGTCACATGTAAACAAGACTTCTATCGGACCGTGAACCAGGTTGGTAGCTTCGAGAACAGCCATACTAGCTGCCACTCCCATACCGTTATCAGCTCCTAATGTGGTGCCATTGGCAGTTACCCAGTCACCATCAACGTAAGCTTCGATCGGATCTTTAGTAAAATCGTGTGTTTTGTCGCTGTTTTTCTGTGGAACCATATCAAGGTGGGTCTGCAGAACGATTCCTTTGCGGTTCTCCATTCCCGGAGTTGCCGGTTTGCGGATTATAATATTGCCGGTTTCATCTTTGATAGTCTCAAGACCGAGTTTCTTGCCAAAATCGAACATAAATTGCTGAATGCGATCTTCGTGATGCGAAGGACGCGGAATTTGTGTAAGGCTGTAAAAGTTTTTCCATACAGCTGTGGGTTCCAGTTTAAAGATTTCTTTATTCATAAATATATAGATTTAAATTTTAGGTTATGTGATGAAAATTTGTTTCAGAGTTTCTATGTTTCAGATTTTCAAAGTTTCAGGTTTCAAAACCATGTTCTCCAATTTGATTAAAAATTTGTTTTTCAAGTTCTTCCCCACGGGGAGATGTCCGTAGGACAGAGGGTCTTTTCCAGGTTTCAAGTTTCAATACTACAGAATTATAACAATCAAATGAAAATCGTATGATAATTTTATTACTATTGAATGACAATAGTATGACTATTGAATGACTTTAAATTTACCATTTACTGTTTTCTTTTAACCATTAACTATTTTTTTCAACCATTAACTATTTTCTTTTGACTAATAGCTTTTATTTAGCTTCGAAGTATCAAAAGTACTAAAAAAAGCAGGGTAGGAATATATATTGCAATTTGATATGTTAAATCTTGTGAAATTCTAAATACTTACATGTACTACTTTTTTAGTCTCAAAAAAACTTTCTTCAAAATAAGTACTTAGGTTGAAAAGCGTGTATTTATTATGTAGCGGAGCCAGTTCAGTTTCCAGGTCACCGCCTTTTAGGTAAAGAATACCGTTATGTATTATATTCCTGTTTTCTTTCTTTATTTTATTTTCGACCCATTTTATAAAATCCGGCAGTGTGGTTACAGCGCGGCTTACAACGAAATCAAATTTTCCCTTTACCTCTTCAGCTCGTGCCTGTATAGCTTCCACATTAGTGATGCCGGCAGCCTGTGCTACTTCCTTAACAACCTTGATTTTTTTGCCGATAGAATCAACCAGCAGAAATTTTGTTTCAGGAAACATAATAGCCAATGGTATTCCCGGAAATCCTCCTCCTGTCCCGACATCCATCATCTGCGATCCGGGGAGGAATTTTATCACTTTTGCAATTCCTAACGAATGTAAAACGTGACGCTCGTAAAAATGTTCCATATCCTTACGCGAAATCACATTGATACGACTGTTCCATTCAAGGTAAAGTGCTTCAAGTTGATGAAATTTTTCAAGTTGGCTGCTTGTAAGATCAGGGAAATATTTACGAATGAGGTCCATTTGAAAGTATTAATAAGTGCAAAAATAAGATACTTAATCCAATTGTTCTATTGTTCAGTTTTTCTATTGCTTAAATGTTCTTTTATTCAAATGTTCAAGGGTTCAATGCTTCGCGTTCAATTGTTCAATTTTTGAATATTGAATCTATCAAAGGATATTTTTTTTATAATTTTAAAATGAGTGAAGTTTCCCTTTGTCAGTTTCATCACGATCCTTTAATTTTCCCACCTTTGCATTATGAATACTAAATTCCCATTAATTACTGTACTTGGTCCAACGGCTGTAGGGAAAACAGGTTTTGCTGCTCGGCTGGCATTAGAACTGAATGCTGAGATTATAAGCGCTGATTCACGCCAGGTGTTCAGAGGTATGGATATTGGAACAGGAAAAGATATTTCCGACTACAAAATTGGCGATCGTGTTATTCCTTCGCACCTGATTGATATCGCAGATGCAGGAACTGAATATAATGTATTTCAGTTCCAAAGGGATTTTCATAATGTATATGCTTCAATTATTCACAGAGGAAAAACGCCTTTGTTATGTGGCGGAACCGGGATGTATCTCGAATCTGTTTTACTGGGTTACGATCTCGTTGAAGTTCCTGAAAATGTAGTGCTGAGAAAAAAACTGAATGAACTTTCAGAAGGTGAACTTATTTCCGGAATATCTGCATTTCGTCCGCTTCATAATACAACTGATATTCTTGATCGCGAACGACTGATCAGAGCTATTGAAATTGAAACATTCAGGCAACAAAATAAAAAGCAACAGCCCGAAGTCGATTTCAGTCAAACCCCTGTTTTAGGAATCCGTTTTGATCGTAAGATTGTGCGCGAGCGAATATCTTCCAGGCTTATTCAACGATTAAATGAAGGGATGATTGATGAAGTTCAACACTTGCTTGATAAAGGAATAAGTAAGGAACGTCTTTTGTTTTATGGTCTTGAATATAAATACATTGCTTTGCATCTTTCCGGCGAACTGAATTATAATCAAATGCTTTCTTTATTGAATACGGCAATTCACCAGTTTGCCAAGCGGCAAATGACCTGGTTCAGAAGGATGGAGAAGAAAGGAGTTAAAATTTTCTGGCTCGATGGTGAAGAAGGATTAACTTTGAATCTTAAAAAAGCAATGAATTATTTAGAATCACATCTGGATTAATTCAAAGTTCAGGAATAAATTCTGTTTTATAATTGAAAAGTTTTTATTTCTGCTTAAACAATTTTATAATTTTGATGTTTAACTTTGTCTAACTATTATCTCAATTTATTAAACATGAGCAGTACTAAACATATAAATTTAATTCTTATTGTTTTTTTTCTAGTCTTTTCCTTTGGAGTATTTGCTCAAACCGGTGCCATAAAAGGAAGAGTTTATAATATTAAAAACAATGATCCTCTGCCATTTACAAACATTATTATCAGTGGAACAAACATAGGTTCGGTGAGTGATTTTGATGGCAATTTTAGTTTCACCGGTTTAAATCCCGGGTACGTAAAACTTGAGGCGACTTCGGTAGGATTTGAAAGAGTAATAACTGAAGAAATTCAGATTACAAATGCAAAGACCTCATCACTGGATATTGCTATGAAAGAGGTTGCAATTGAAATAAGCGGTGTAGAAATTAAAGCATCAGTGTTCAAGCGGGTAGAGGAAAGTCCGGTATCATTAAAATCGCTCGGAATCTCTCAAATCGAGAAAAGCCCCGGTTCAAACCGCGATATTTCTAAGGTCATTCAGTCATTACCTGGAGTGGCTTCATCCGTTTCGTTTCGTAACGATATTATTGTAAGAGGTGGTGGACCTTCAGAAAATAGATTTTTACTTGATGGCATCGAGATTCCTAACCTCAATCACTTTGCTACTCAAGGAGCTTCAGGTGGACCGGTTGGTATTATCAATACGGATTTTCTGCGTGAAGTTGATTTTTATTCCGGTGCATTTCCCGCCAGCAGAGGCAATTCGCTGAGTTCAGTTATTGATATGAAACTAATCGATGGTAATCCCGATCGACTGGTATATCGCGCAACGCTCGGCGCCAGCGAAATGGCTTTAAGTGTCAACGGGCCATTAAGTAAAAAAACAAGCGTTCTTTTTTCGGTACGGAGGTCCTATCTGCAGTTCTTGTTTGGAGTTATCGGATTACCCTTCCTTCCCACCTTTACCGATTACACTGTAAAGGTTAAAACCAAGTTCAATGTTCAAAACGAACTCACATTTATAAGTATTGGTGCCCTTGATAAATTCAAGCTTAATACCGGGCTAAAAGATCCTACGGAGGAACAACAGTATATACTTGATTTTCTTCCGGTCAATAATCAGTGGAATTATGCAATTGGAGCAAATTACCGACATTACCGCGATAATTCATTCGGAACTTTTATTCTCAGCCGTAACATGCTTTATAATGAGGCATATAAATACCAGAATAACGATGAAAGTGCTCCTGATAAAAAGACGATTGATTATTCTTCGTATGAAATTGAGAATAAAATCCGATACGAAGAGCTTGCCAGAACCCAGGGATACAAAATATCTTACGGGGCAGGCGCTGAATTTGCAAAGTATAAAAATACGACCTTTCAAAAAGTATTCATTCCTTCTGGTGAAGATACTATTACTGAAATACAGATGTCGAACCTTTTAAAACAGCTATCTCCTCGTTTTTCAGCGTCGTATTCGCTTACTCCTACTCTTTTAGTTAATTTTAATACCGGGAGATATTACCAGCTTCCGGCATATACAACAATGGGATACAGGTCGTCGCAAGGCGAATTGCTGAATAAAACAAATGGATTGAGATACATTCAGGCAGATCATATTGTTGCCGGTTTTGATTACAGGCGAAACGACAGATCTAAAATTACTCTCGAAGGATTTTACAAATTTTACAATTATTATCCTTTCTCACTTACCGACTCAGTATCACTCGCCAGCAAAGGTGCCAACTTTGGCGTGGCAGGCGATGAGGCTGTAATCCCAATATCCCGCGGAAAAGCCTGGGGAGCAGAGGTTTACTTTCGCGAAAAAATAACAAAAAACATTGATGCCACTCTTTCTTATACCTGGGTAAGATCTTCTTTCGAAGATAAACGCGGTGATTTTATTCCTTCCGCATGGGACAACAGGAATATTTTGAATGTAACAGCATTGGCTACTTTGAAGAGGAATTGGGAAATTGGCGTAAAATGGCGTTTTGTTGGTGGTGCTCCTTACACACCTTTTAATGAACCCAAATCAGAGCTTATCGAAGCCTGGGATGTGCAAGGTAGGGGTTATCTCGATTTCAACCAGTTTAATAATCAGCGGCTTGGCGTTTTTCATCAACTCGATATGAGGGTTGATAAAGAATATTTTTTCAAAAAGTGGTCGCTCAACGTTTACATTGATATTCAAAATCTTTATAATTTTAAAGCTGACCAACCTGCTGAACTTCTTCAGGTAAAGGATGAAAACGGGCAGCCGGTATTAAAAGATCCGATCCGTTACCAGCTCAAATACCTGTCAAGCGAATCGGGGACAGTTCTGCCTACCATTGGAATTATTATTGAACTCTAACAAATTGTCAATTATGAAAACATATAAAAATCATATTCTTCCTTTTTTGCTAGTTATGATAATTGCACTTTCCGGCATGTCGTCATGTAAATCGGGAGGTGAAGGTAAAAGCTCAAAGGTTCGCAAACAGGATAGTACTTTTCTTTTAAGCAGCAATATTAATGGAACAGGCAGATCCATAGAAATTGAAATGATCAAGGGTAAATCTTACAATCATCCTACTTTTTCAATATGGATCGAAGATAGCAGCGGTAAATATATTCAGACACTATTTATTACTCAGGCAATAGGACAGGGGATTTTCAACTATGGCGACAAATCAGGAGGAAAATGGAAACCAGGTGAGGTGCGCAGACCAGCCGCTTTACCATATTGGTCTAATAAAAGAGGAATTAAAAATGAATACGGCACCTATGAACCAACTCCGAAAAATAGAGTTCCGGATGCATACAGCGGTGCAACCCCGGCGGGAAGTTTCAAACTTAATTCCCGGACTGATAATGTATTAAAAGGTAGAGTGAAACTAATGTTTGAAGTCAACCAGCCCTGGGATTGGAACGAGTACTGGACAAATGCCCTTTACCCTGAGGATGCTGAATATAAAACATCTTGTCAGCCGGCAGTTGTTTATTCCGCGTTAATTGATCTTGACCAAACAGGTGAAAAAGTAGTATTGCAGCCTGTCGGTCATAGCCACTATTCAGGAAAAACCGGCGACCTGTACCCTGATCTCTCCACAATTACTACTGCACTGCACATTGCAAAGGAAGTAGCGGTAACTATTAAATAGGAATTCACTTGTTTTTCGTATTCCTAAGGTAGCATGCTAGATTTTCTTTACAGTCATTAAGCTGTTATGAATTTTGAAAAAGCAGGAAACTTTCCTGATTAATAGATTTTAGGTCAAAGACTGTTCTATATCATTTAAAAGAACATTTCATTTCACTATAATTACAAAGCAAACTGGATTCCTAAACCTAACGAAAAACCTCCGGGTTGAAGAATACGTAGTAAATTCTTTGAGTTTTCAGTTAGCTGTGAGCCATCTGTAACTTTCCAGGGATCAGTTTGCAGCGGAATCGCATATCCGGCTTCAATAAAAAAACGGTGAAGATCATGTATCAGCCATTTATATGATACGGTTGGATTCAATGTAAATCCGGGCATAAGCTCCAGTTTAACATCCTGGTCTCCGGAAATAGTTTCTAATTTATATGTAAATTCTTTAAGTCCTGTAGCCCTGCTTAGGTAAACACCATATCCAAAGCTATTGCCTGTTTTCGTTTCGTTCCGTAAACCGAAGCTGAGTTTGCCACCCCATGATCCGATTCCAGCCCCTACGCGGACGAAGAAGTTATTTTGAACGCGAAAATCACCTGTAACTCCAATTAAACCGGAAAAACTCTCAATCCCTGTTCCCAGCCCGATGTAAACCCGCGGAATAGTTGGATTGGCCTGAAAAGTGTTATTTTGAGCCGAAGCCTTTACAGTCATTAAAACTGCAACAATAATGAATAGAGCTGTTTTCATAAAATATAGTGTTTTGGTTGAATTTTAAATGAAATCAAAATAGGCAGAAAAACGCTATAAAGATAGGAATAACATATTAAAAATGTTTTGGAGAATAAAAATAAAATTCAATGTTTAAACAACTGATCTAATCTATCTTGCGAATCATAAATTAGTAATCTCATCGTATTACATAAGTAGCAGTTGCTATATGTTTTTTAAAAGAATACCCATATTTTTCATCAGGAATGTGGCATTGAGGTTTTTACAAACGCCCGGATGAAGTTTATAATCGATATGCATTTTATCCCCTTTGATCTGAATTTCAAAACACAGGTTATTCACCTGCCCGGGAAAGCGATCCGCAAGTTCGCCGAGCATCAGATCGTGAGTTGCAAAAAGTCCTACAGATCTATAATGAAGCAGTTGTTCGATTAAGGCTATTGATCCCGCCTGTTTGTCTTTTGAGTTGGTCCCTTTCAGGATTTCATCCAGCAATATCAGTTTTTTCTTTCCGCTCTCCAGTTCATCGATAATCTGTTTCAATCGTTTCAATTCAGCATAAAAATAGGATTCATGTTTCACCAGCGAATCACTTGTTCGGATACTGCTGTGAATCTGAATAGGGTAGAAGCTGAGTTTTGAAGCGCAAACCGGCGCACCAGCCATAGCCAGGATGTAGTTTACACCAATTGTACGGAGGAAAGTGCTTTTCCCCGACATATTCGCTCCGGTAATTATGGCAAACTGGTTCCATCCTTTAACTTCGATAGTATTTACAACACGCTGTTCTTCAATAATAAGCGGGTGTCCAAGGTTTTCTGCTTCAAAATTGAAATCATTGGTTAGCAGCTGTGGATAAATGAATGTTGGTTGATTGTAAGCGTAATTTGCCAGGCTCGAAAGTGCATCAAATGTGGCAATTGAATCAAACCAAACCGGAACTTTTTCACTGTTTTCTTTCTTCCATTTTTCAACTTTAAGTAAAAGATGGAGGTTGAACATGAAAAGACCGTTCAGAATCACTGAAATCAGCAGGTTTAGGTTCGAATCTATGTATTTCAGAATAGTCGAGAGCTGATGGATAGCCCTGGATGGACTCTGTTCGCTGGTAGTTTTAAGTTTTTTCTGTAGCTCATTCAGAAATTCTGATTTAAAATCGGTAGTCTCAATTAATTGTAAACATTGTGCATACTTATTCAGTATTTTGCTTTTCGAAGTTATAATACTTTGAACTTTAATGGTTTGTTTCCCATAAAGGAAAACAATGATTAATTGCACAACAATCAATGTTACCGGGACTGAAGCAATTCCGGCTATTGAAAGTATAATCCACACAAGTGTAATTGCTGGAAGCACGTATGCCAGTATCCGCAACAGCTTTAGGTTGCTTACCGGGCTTTCGCTTTGTAACCATTCAGTAATTTCGGTTTTATCAGAAACAGCAAGCTCTTCGTTGTGAAATATCAACTGAATTTTCTGTCGCAGATCAACCATTTCCGACAATTCACTTACTGCTTCCTGTCTGCGAACCACGTTATCACTATAACCAAAAGCATTACTGAAATAATCAGCCAGCCGGAGTTTGCCTAAAATTGTTGCAGTGCGGTTAATATACTGAAACAATGATCCAATACCGAAAATATCCAGGTCGTGGGTGTAATCGTGCGATTGGTCGATAAACTCATTTCCGGGGTCGAAAACGCTGTAATCGCCTGCCAAAGCATTGACTTCTTTTTTATTGATTTGAATAAGAATTTCAATTCGGTTGATCTGTTTTTTTAGCCTGCTATCCATATAACTCAGGATCAGTAAAGCAATAAACACCATGATGGTAATGCTTCCAAACCATAATGATTGGATGGTCAGATATTTATAAGCCAGAAAAATAGTTAAAAAAAACAGCAACAGCCGGATGAGAGGCAGGTTTTTTTGTTTAGCATCCAGGCTTTCTTTTTCGTTGGAATAGGTTGTTATTCGTTGGTTGTATTCGGATAATCTTTTTTCGCAAAGTTATAATAATTCAGGCATGAGTTTGATCAGATGAACTTTTGCGAAAGCTTTATAAGAATTTAATTAAGTTTTTATATGCATAAATCATACTTATGGATTATATTTGCAATAAATCTGTTTTATGAAACCGCTTAATTATACCAGCTCATTACCAGCTGAGTTACTTCAGATGCTTGATAATTATGCCCGGGAATTTAAAATGCCTAAAAATCGTATTGTGGAGCAGGCATTAAGGGCATATTTTGAAAAACTAAAAAAAGCTGAATATGCACATTCATTCCGGAAAGCTGCTGCAAATGAGGAAATGGTAAGTATGGCAGAAGAAGGACTTGAAGATTACCTCAAAATACTTCCCGAAGAATGAAACAGCGCGAAATATGGCTGGCAGACCTTAATCCTGTAAAAGGAAGCGAGCAGCAGGGAATCCGACCGGTTGTTGTACTTAGCGGAAATGCAATGAACGATAATCTGGATATTTGTATTGTTTGTCCGTTAAGTTCGAAAATCAAAAATTATGCAGGTTGTCTTTTATTAAAAAGCAATGCGATGAATGGACTTG
>CAJDUB010000045.1_pt1 | contig 10073 bp, 7 predicted proteins | sample 7390251 | NCBI WGS metagenome assembly CAJDUB01 (sample SAMEA7055665, study PRJEB34461) | soil metagenome | biome: terrestrial ecosystem; feature: Peninsula; material: soil | place: Antarctica | collected 2016
GAGCTTGTTTCCGCTGTTATTACCAAAGTTTAAAATATTTGGTTTCGAATAATAACTGCGAAGGTTTGAGTTGTCAAAAAACCGGGATGAATTCAGGAAAACCCTGAATGTGAGCGTAACATTTTCATCAAAACCCACAAGCGGTTTATTGACAATTGTATATTTTGCGCTTCCGCCAGATATGTCAATAGTTGCAATGGTTTGAACAAAACACAACAACTTATTTTGATCAGTTTTAATGCTTAGTCGATAACCGTTCAGAATTTGTGCAGTATTTTCATCGGGCACAATGCTCACATCATGCAATATTTCACCGGGAGCGATGTATGCATCGTGCATCAGCTCAATGCTGAACAATTTTGTATAGTTTGTAACTATCATTGCTGAAATTTCAATTTATCGTCAATAACTATCTGTGTAATTAAAGGTGCTTCCATTGTTTCAAGAGCCTCATCAATAACCACCATGCGCATTTTGTAAGCAACCGAAGGAATATATTTGCCCCCAAGCATCGACCATAAATGATGGAGTTGTTCCAGATTCAGATTGATCAACTCGAATGTCAACTTTTCAATACCTGCCGGCAGATCAGAGAAATTTTCGCGTTCAAAAATACTGTTGCGCTGAAAGAAACCAATAACCTTTTGTATTTTGGAAATGGAGCCTTCGTAGTTTGTTCCCAATCCGTTTTCGTTGGGTTGGTATGCGCCAAACATGATGGTTATGTTTACATGCATCGGCGGATTTTTATAAACAACTGAAAGATTTCTTTTAAAGAAATTTTCCGGGTTTCGAAGCAAAGCTTCTTCTTCAATATTTACAAGTGATAACAGCACATTTGATTCACTCACCCCGGAATCATTAAGTGTGGCAACATTGCCTAAAATCACCCTGGGACTACCCCCAACCGTAAAAAAGGCTGTATTGATTTTGGTTGAGATATATGTCAGCGCCGGTGTTATCATAGTTTATGGTTTGTCAAAAAGCTATCAAAAACTGATATTTAATTAATCATTCTATCTTCTTTTCTAAGTTCCCGTTTGAGGGATTCAATAATACCATCGTGATTTATCAGCTTTTTCGATGCAAATGCATTGATGGCTGAATTATGAATGGCATTAAGCACAGTTGATCCGGTTACATCGTATTTATTGGCAATGGTCAGCACTTCATCATCCGATAAACCATGTTTTGTAGGAAGATATATTTTCCACAGGTGAAGCCGTTCTTCAGGATCAGGAACCGGGAAATGGACGATAGCATTGAATCTTCTCAGGAAAGCAGAATCAATATTGGTTTTATTATTGGAAGCCAGAATAACCAGCCCATTGAAATCTTCAATCCGTTGAAGCAAGTACGATGTTTCCTGGTTGGCATAACGATCATGTGCACTGGAAACGGAAGTTCTTTTCCCAAACAATGCATCCGCTTCGTCGAAAAACAGAATCCAGTTTTTGTTTTCTGCTTTACTGAAAATCCTTTCCAGGTTTTTCTCGGTTTCACCAATATATTTCGAAACCACTTGTGATAAATCAATACGATAAACATCTTTGTTAAACTCCTTGCCTAACAAAGTTGCAGTAAATGTTTTTCCGGTTCCGGGAGGTCCGTAAAACAAGGCTTTGTATCCGACTTTAAACATGTCTTTTAATCCCCATTGGTCAGCCATAGCATCGTGATGGGCAATCCAGTTGCGTATCGTTTCCACTTCAACCATAGTGGTTTTGTTTATAACCAGGTTGCTCCAGCCGAGGTGAGTAGAAACATATTTGGCAGGAAATTCAGAACTGAGTTTTGGACGGTTCACACCTTCAACAAAGAGCTTATCGAGGATTTCATTACTGATAATGAGCTTGCCGCTCAATTGAGGCTCACCCTCATTCGTGCTGTCGATATGGAGAATATTATGTTTTGAAAGAGGCTCATCCGGTTCAAAATACTTCATGGTTTGGATCCTTGAGTCCAAATCATTTCCGGCAAGCAGAAACAACGCTGTTTCCCCGGTTGGAATAAATCCCCTGTGATTGGTTCCTTTTACACCACCTAACTCAGGTAGCTCAATTCCCTGTGGGAAAACTCCTGAAACTACTTTGTCGAAATAACCCGGATTCAGATGAGGCAACAAGGCAATAAGGAAAATTAATTCTTCCTGCCTGCTGAGTGGTATACCCAGGCTTTCGCTGATAAAATCAATATCTATATTTTCAATTTGTTTGTTCATTTTAGTTGAATTAGTGCCTCCGGATATATCCTGGGCTTCGCTGATCCTTTGTTTTATTAGGTCTTCGAGTTGAGTTAACAGTTTATCCCAGTATTGTTTTGAAATATTGATCATTTATCAAATTATAAGAATCTATTTGGTAAAACCGCTGTGAATACAAGAGCAGGGAAGTGCATGCGTGATGTATAATGGTGATTTAACAGCTCAATGAAAACTATTTATGATGGCGTTTATTCTAAAATTCCCGTTTGCTGGGATTTGACGCCATACTGGTAAATAAGGTTAATGTGCTTTGAAATATCAGAGAATAAGGAATCAGAATAAATCACATAAAAAACGCTTCATACTGACCCGGTAATCACCATTTATCCCAAAAACTATACGCAGTAAACAATGCAAACCCAAGCTGTTATGCAACGTATTAGGAATAAAAATATAGCATGATTGGGAAGCTTACAATTTCATTGTACAAGAACCCTTGGAAATACCGGAGCAGTGTTTGTTATGTTTTGAGAAGGTTTTATTAGTCTAATTGTAAGTTCTAAACTTCAAGCTAATTAACCACAACATTAAGAGGAACGTTTTCCAACATCTTTGATCTGCCTCAGATATGACAATATTTTTACAATGTTCACACTGAGAAATTGCCGAAATAAAAAAACATTGGAATAAAAAAAAAGTTTTTGGCTGTTTTCCGAAAGAGTTGCTGGTATCTGGAATGGTTATTCCTTTCATTGATAGGTGTATAAAGCACGCATATGTTGATTACTTTCGTAAATAATTGTAAATTAAATAAATGGGTAGTAATTAATAATTGAATAAGAGAATAAAGTTTTATTTATCAACATTATGGATAAAAAATAGCAATTGCAAAACGAATTATATTTAACATTTTGATAACACAATTTAACAAATCCTTATAAACTCAACTTTTGCTTAATCTTATTATCTGAATCATTATAAAAAAACGGATACTACAAACGTAATATCCGGAGGGTTTAATATCTGAAACTATGTTTACTTGATTGCGTCCGATTACAACTTCAGCCTGGCAAACCTTAACAACAATTGTTTCTGGCCAATGCCTTCAAACATTACAGTTGCTTTTTTATTTGGTCCAAAACCTTCAATAGTTATTACTTTGCCTTCGCCAAATGTGGCGTGTTCAACGGTCATTCCGGGTTGTATGTTATCGTAATTGTCATTTCCGGCAGTTGCAGGTGCCGGAGCTTCTTTCTGATAACTGCCAACCTTTTTGAAATTTCCCGGAGGAGGAGTTTGGTTGGGCGTTTCAGATTGCGTGGGCTTAACTTGTTTTGGTGGGTAGGAGGGTTTTGCCGTTTTCGGCTGAACGTTTTCGCCAAGCCTGTTCCATTTGGCGCGGGCCGGGCGTTCTACAAATCGTTCATCAATTTCATCGATAAACCTGCTGGGTTCCGACAAAGTAAGCTGTCCCCATTTGTACCTGCTTTCGGCATAGGAAATGGTTGCTCTTTTCTCAGCGCGCGTAATTGCTACATAAAACAAGCGGCGTTCTTCTTCCAGGTCGGCCCGGGAGTTGATTGCCATAAATGATGGGAAAAGGTTTTCCTCAAGTCCTGAAACAAACACATACGGAAACTCAAGACCTTTCGCCTGGTGAATGGTCATAAGCGAAACGCGGTCGGTATCATTTTTATCACCGGTATCCTGGTCAGTAAGCAGCGAAACTTCCTGCATAAACTTATCCAAATGCCTGATTTCTCCGGTTTCTTCACCTGCACCTGGTTCCGGCTCACGTTCAATAAATTCCTGCACTGCATTCAGCAAAGCCTCAATATTCTCCATCCTGGCCTGACCTTCAATGGTTTTGTCTTCGTCTACTTCCTTTAATACTCCTGAAGCTTTTGCGATATATTCTGCAAGCTCAAAAGCGCCGCGTATCTGCACTTGTGATCCGAAAGCCTGGATCATTGTAATGAAATTATTGATTGCAGTAATAGTTTTTCCACCAAGGCCTAACTGATAGGATGAATGATTGGAGATTATTTCCCAGATTGAGAGATTGCCCTGCCCGGCCAGGATGGTAATCTTTTGCATGGTTGTTTCTCCTATACCCCTGTGCGGATAGTTGATAACGCGTCTCAATGCTTCTTCATCCAGCGGGTTTACTGCCAGCCTGAAATAGGCAAGTAAATCCTTGATTTCCTTACGGCTGTAAAAGGACAAACCACCATATATTCTGTATGGGATATTTAGTCGCCGCAACGCTTCTTCTATTGACCGTGATTGCGCATTGGTTCGATAAAGCACTGCAAATGCATCGTTACGGAGTTGCTCATTCATTTTTATCTCAAAAATGCTGTTTGCAACCAATGTGCCTTCTTCGGTATCGCTGGTAGCTTTTATGATTTTAATAGGTTGCCCGACTTCATTTTCGGTCCATACATCCTTTTGAATCTGATCTTTGTTGTTGGCTATTATGCTGTTAGCCGCATGAACAATGTTTTGAGTGGAGCGATAATTCTGCTCCAGTTTAAAAAGCTTGTATTCCGGGTAATCGTTCCTGAAGTTTAAAATATTCTGAATGTTGGCGCCCCTGAATGCATAAATACTCTGGGCATCATCGCCAACCACACAAATATTCAGGAAACGTGAGGCAAGCTTTTTTACAATAATGTATTGCGAAAAGTTGGTGTCCTGGTACTCATCCACAAGGATATACCTGAACTTATCCTGATATTTATACAAAATATCATCGTGATCGCGAAGTAAAACGTTGGTGTTAAAAAGCAGATCATCGAAATCCATAGCCCCCGATTTGAAAAGACGCGACTGGTAACGGGTGTATATCTGGCCGATGGCAGGTTTGCGCGCTTGTTTGTCCTGCTCAATGATTTCGGAATTGTTGTTATAATCCTCAGGAGTTATCAGGTTTGATTTTGCCGCCGAAATACGCGAAAGCACATTGTTAGCTGCATATTCTTTCGGGTCGAGTTCAAATTCCTTAACGATGTTACGGATCAGGCTTTTGCTGTCGTCGCTGTCGTAGATGGTAAAATTAGGAGGATAGCCAAGCAAATGTCCGTCAATCCTTAAAATGCGTGCAAAAACGGAGTGAAAAGTCCCCATCCATACGTTACGGGCTTCACCACCAACAATTTTCACAATTCTGTCCTTCATTTCGCGGGCAGCTTTATTGGTAAAAGTGAGGCAAAGAATATTAAATGGATCGACTTTCTTATGAATAAGGTAAGCAACGCGATAAGTCAGCACGCGGGTTTTACCCGAGCCGGCTCCGGCTATTACCATTATCGGTCCATCGATGCATTCCACAGCCTTTCGCTGCGATTCGTTCAGTTCGTCTAAAATATTTCGGCTCAAAGTATTTTGTTTCAATTAAGGAACTGCAAATTTAAGTTATATGCCTTTGCAGAAAGAAGATTTTTATTAACAGTAGGAATATTTGAAAGATAAAATATGTTTAAAGTTTCCTGCTTCGTCGTTCCTCCTCGCAGTGACTGCTTCGCGTTCAAGGGTTCAATGCCTGCGGCGTTCAAGGTTCGCGCTTAAATGCCAACTGCGTTCAAGGTTCAAATGTTCTATTGTTCTATTGTTCAATTGCTCAAATGTTCAAAACACAAATATCAAAAGTTAAGATTTGATTTGACGTTGAAATTCTAAAACTAGTGCCTGACCATTGCCTGACCATCGAATGACAATTGCCTGACCAATATATGACCACCTATCACCAAGCCTATTCCCTCGTCCCCTCCGCCAACCTCACCCCGTCCGGACTAAGCTTCACCAATCTTTCCTTATACAATTTCCCCAACGACATTTTAAAGTTCTTCTTGCTTATACCAAAAGTTTCATAAATTTCATCGGCAGGGCTTTTATCGGTAAATTTCATAAATCCATCATTTCGTTTCATAAATTCAACAATCAGTTCCGACGAAGTTTCCGCTTTTTTCTTACCAGCAGGGTAGAGGCTGACATCAATTTTTCCATCTTCACGCACCTTACTTATATAACCGGTAATATGTTCGCCACGGTTTAGGGGTTGAAAAACCTCGCTGCTGTATAACATTCCCCAGTGTGAGTTATTGATAATGGCATTGTAACCCAGTGGACACGGTCCATAAATGAAAAGTTCAACTTCTTCGCCGGGTTTATAAGGTGCAGGTTCTTTCCCCAGGTATTTATCTACTTTGGCTGAAGCAGCTATACGGTTCGTTTGTTCATCTATGTACACATAAACAACATGCCAGCTTCCGGGTTCCATTTTCACCTTCTGTTCCCTGAAAGGTGCCAACAGGTCTTTCTGTAGCCCCCAATTGAGAAACGCACCTATCTCATTCACTTCAACCACTTCGAGCAAAGCAAATTCACCCACTTCACAATAAGGTTCATCTTTTGTGGCAATAATCCGGTCTTCAGAATCGAAATACAGAAATACTTCAATTTCTTCACCTTCCTGCATTCCTTTCGGTGCATACTTCCCTGGAAGCAGGATATCTCCCAGTTCCTCACCATCAAGAAAATAACCGCTGCTTGTTTCACGAAGCACCTTAAGCGTATTATACCGACCAACTGTTGCCATAAAAATTGTAATTTTGAAATGCCCGGCAAAGGTACATGCTTTTTTGCCAGCATCCGATGCCCCTTGTCTCTCAGTCCCTCAGTCTCTCAATCACTCAGTCAATCCCCAAATCTCCAAATCCCCAAGTCCCCAAGTCTCTCAGACCCTCAGTCCCTCAGTCTCCCAGTCTCCCAGTCCCCAGTCCCCCAATCCCTCAGTCCCTCAGTCCCTCAGTCCCTCAGTCCCTCAGTCCCTCAGTCCCCAAATCCCCCAGTCCCCAAATCCCCCAGTCTCTCAGTCTCTCAGTCCCCAAGTCTCCCCATCCCCTTGTCCCCTTGTCCCCCAACTCCAGGCTTTTACGCCCATTCCCCTCCCAAAAACCGCCATTCACCGATTTCCTGTTTTATAACTTATACTACTGCTGTACATTTGTTTCAAGATTTACTAACCATATTAATCTCAATGCCATGGAATACAATTATAACAAAAAGGACAGCAACATCGAACCTAAAAACACTGTTGAAAAAAGGATGCCCGGGAAAGCCTCAGCACTGGGTGTTCTGGTTATCGTTGCAGGGCTATTATTACTTGCACGTAATACCGGATATCTCAACGAATCTGTAAGCCGGGTCATTTTCTCATGGGAAATGCTGCTTATTGCAATCGGAGTCGTCAATATTTTTTGGCGTCAGTCTATTTGGTCAGGTATTATATTGATAGGAGTGGGGAGCTTCTTCCTGATGGTTAATTTCTATCATATGCCATTCAGCACCTGGCAATTGTTTCTGCCGGCACTTATTATTCTGGTTGGACTTAAAATGATATTCGGAACTTCACGTATAGGGCATCGGATGTTTAAGGAACCTATATTCAGACAAACAGTGGGCAGTGAAGATTTTTTTGAGGACATCGCTATTTTCGGAGGTGGTGAACGTAAAATAGTTACTCCACATTTTAAAGGCGGACGCATGGTTGCCATGTTTGGAGGTTCAAAAGTAGATCTTACACATTGCGACATTGCACCTGGCGACAGGCCAATGGTAGAGGTTGTATCTATTTTTGGCGGATCAGGGCTGCTGGTGCCTTCTGACTGGAACGTAAAAACGGAAGTATTTAATATTTTCGGCGGATATGTTGATAAAAGAATTGCCTCACAAGTCGACTACAATAAAACTCTCACTATCAAAGGAATTACTCTCTTTGGTGGTGGCGAAGTGAAAAGTTTCTAACTTTGGAATGACGATGTCATATTTATTAATTTCAAAATCTGACATCCAACATCAGTCCCAATAGCTATCGGGATCCGAAATTTCTCCAAAACCAATACTTCAAAACCCTAAACTGGATAAACGAAAATCAAAAAGAATTTGAATAATGAATAATGAACAAGGAATATCGAATAATGTAGTAAAAACAATAAATATGGAATTGAATGATAAAAACTTCATTTTTTTTTGTAAAAGGTTGAAATCGCAAAATTAATATTGATGCGTTAAAATTTCTTCGTCTCCATGACTTCGAACTTCATTATTCCTTGTTCATTATTCGATATTTAAAAGCTCACTTTAAGAATTCTGCCAAAAGATACACTAATATTATTTTTAAGGTACTAACCATTAACCCCTTCAATTCCATTGGAAAGATCATTCTTAACACGTAACCTTTGGATTTATTACTTCGCATTTTGGGCAACTGTTGCAGTTATCCAATTTGCAATGACTTATGGAGTGTATGGTCAGGAGCTATTAAACTCGATAGCTGACAGTTTTATATCGAACCTGGTTTTTGCTTTGCTCGGAGTCGGTTTATGGTATATGGTTCGTTTCTCAGGTAACCAAATAAATGGATTTGTTAAAAACCTTTCTTATCATCTTACAGGTTGCGCTTTCACTATCCTGATATGGCAATTTGTATCCTATTCATTATTAAGGTTACTTTTTGAGAATGATGATATTTTTATGAACTTCCTGGCCGAGGCTTTGGTAGTAAAAGTTGTAACAGGAATTCTCATTTATTTTTTGTTGATTTCCGTTGATTACCTGATTTTGAATTTCGAAGAAATGCAGGAACAGGTAGCCCACGAAGCTTCACTTTCAGCTATGCTTCGTGATGCCGAACTGAATATGCTTCGTTCACAGATCAGGCCTCATTTCCTTTTTAACAGTCTGAATTCAGTGAGCTCACTTACACTTTCCAATCCACAGGCAGCCCAGGATATGATCATAAAACTTTCAGAGTTTATGCGTCATTCTCTTACACTTGGAGCTGAAACCATGAATTCCCTGGATGATGAATTATATAATGCCGGTCTTTATCTGGAAATTGAAAAGGTTCGGTTTTCCGATCGGATGAAAATTGAAAAATCAATTGATCCAAAGTGTGGCAAAATGATGCTTCCTGCTATGATTCTTCAGCCTTTGCTCGAAAATGCAGTTAAACATGGTGTAAATACTATGCTTACTACATGTATCATTACCCTGAAAGCTGAATGTACTGAATCAAACCTGAGTATCTCAATCAGTAACAATTTTGATCCTGATGCTGTTCCCCGAAAAGGTACCGGAACGGGTTTAAGCAATGTTAAAAAACGAATGGTGGCAATTTATGGTCGCAGCGACTTGCTTACATCAAAAATAAACGATGAAATATTTGAAGTTAAACTCCAAATTCCTGTGCAAAAAGTAATAAATGCTGCTCCTGATAAAAATGAATAAAATTGGTTTTGTGAGTTTGGATTGATACCGCTTAACTAACAGAAAAGCTGAAATCCACATTCTTACAAATCTTCATACAGCTTATCTTATTACAATTTATCAATTTACTTTTAATTTTGTTAGTCTTTAGTCTAACGCAAATTGTAAAAATATGCAACCTATCTCAACCATAATTATCGACGATGAGTCCCTGGCACGCGAACTGGTAAGGCGTTATGCTTCTGATATTGAACCGCTAAATATTGTCGCTGAATGTGGCGATGGATTCGAAGCGCTCAGGCAGATTCAGGAACATAAACCTGATTTGTTGTTTCTTGATATTCAAATGCCAAAACTCGATGGTTTCGAATTGCTGGAAGTTCTTGATTACAACCCGGCTATTATCTTTACCACCGCTTATGATCAGTTTGCCATTAAAGCTTTTGAAAATGGTTGCCACGTTTTTATAGAAAAACCGCTGGCAGATTCCGTTGAGGGCGCTGAACGTGTGGTTGCTGCCGCTAAGAAAGCCAACAAGAAATTGGTGGTAGGGTATATCCTCCGACATCATCCTTCATGGCAGCGTTTCATTCAATTG
>CAJDUB010000169.1_pt1 | contig 10066 bp, 5 predicted proteins | sample 7390251 | NCBI WGS metagenome assembly CAJDUB01 (sample SAMEA7055665, study PRJEB34461) | soil metagenome | biome: terrestrial ecosystem; feature: Peninsula; material: soil | place: Antarctica | collected 2016
AAACAAACATTGTTTGACGAAAATTCTGCCTTTGGAGATGACCGGACCGTTACAATGGTTGTATCACTTCTAAAACAGCTCCCATTTCCCTTACTATATACCAGGCTGTAATTGCCGGCTAAAACAGGATCAAAATAACCGTTACCCGAGATATAAGTCCCACTCCATTCTCCACCAGCCGGAGAACCAATAAGTATTCTACTTTCGTTTGAACAAATAGAAATATCCATCCCTGCACTTAACGTTTCAGGATTGATAACAGTCACAGTCATTTGATCAGAACCGGAACAACTATTATTGTCAGTAAATGAATAGGTGATAACAAAATTACCAAGCCCGTTTGGGGTAAACATTCCGCCCGCTGTAACATTTGGTCCCGACCAGATACCACCTGCAGGAGTTGCGATCAATTGCTCTGCAATAGGCTGATTACATAGGGTAACATCTTCGGCAATCACAAGTGGAAAAGGCAAAACTGTAATCTGTATACCATCAGAATTTGAGCATTTCGATATCGGATCTGAATAAGTATAGATAAGCTGGGAGGTGCCAACCCCTGCAAATACTGGGTTGAAAGTACCGAGTGTAGCATCCGTAATTCCTGTACCCGTCCATGTTCCGCCAACCGGGCTTCCTGTTAAGGTTTGTAATCCTTTATTCATACATACAGGAATATCAGAACCCGCATTTACATTTGGATTTTGCAGAACTTTTACCACCAACTGATCCTGCTGCCGGCAATTACCTGTTCCTCTGTAGTATGTCAATGTATAATCGCCCGAAGAAACCGGGGAAAAAATGCCGCTTGTACTAATATTCGTCCCGCTCCAATTCCCTCCCGATGGATTTCCGGCTAACTGAAAGTCTCCGCTTCTGACACAAACAGAAGTATCATTGCCGACCTTAACCGGAACAGGTGCATTAACTTTAAATATATTGCTTGTGGTGTCGCCGGTTCCGCATTCATTGGTTGCCTTAACATTGATAAGGTAAGTACCTGCCGACGAAAACAGGATGGATGGATTTTGAGACCCCGAATTTGAAGATCCTGCAAAACTCCAACCGGTAGCCGGAGTAACCGCCCATACATACGAAGTTATAACACTGCCATTATTCACATACGATGCATTGCCTGTGTAGGTGTATGGGAAGCAATTGTCAGAAAGAGGCGGAATAGCAACTGAAGGAACATCCTTTGCCTGAATTGTAACGGAGGTACTGTTGTCGCCGCATTTATTATTTACAGTGAGAGTAACTATATAATTTCCTGCAACATTAAATTGAAATTCAGGGTTCTTGGAATTGATATCAGTCCCGTTAATAAAACTCCATCCTTTGGCCGGGTTTACACTCCAGGTATAGTTTAAATTGGTTGAATCAGTTGATTTATTTGTAAAACTTATTGGGAAAGGCACACACCCGTCAGTTTTATTTGGCTCTGCAATAGCGGAGGGCGGACTTTGAACTGAGATATCTTTTGTGATTGTTGAAGCGCCGCATTTATTGGTTGCAGTCAATGAAATGGTATGAGGTCCCGAAGCAGGGTAAGTCTGACAAGGCGGGTTAACAAGAGTTGAAGTTTGTCCATTCCCAAAATCCCATAAATAAGTTGTAGTCCGGTCACAATTTGAGCCATAAGCCCCTGGTGTTGTAGTATTTGTAACACAAAAAACTCCTGAATTTTCACATCCCAGCGCCGGGTTTATATCAAAATTTGGGATGGGAGAATTCCACATTTTGATACCGCTTACCGTGGCACTTGTACTTGAGCATGAGTTATAAGCAGTTACGGTTGTTATGAATTCATTATTAACCTTTCCGCAGGATGTAACATTAAACGAATGAAATATTTTCCCGTTATTCAGCAAAACAGAATCCTGGGTCCATAACACACTAGGGCTATCATCGCCAAAGTTCCATTGATATGTGGTTCCCGGAGAATTCAATGTGTAATTAGACATTTCAAACGAATATGTCCTGGGTGCACAACTAGCTGTTCCGCCGTCGGTTTTTAAACCAATGGCAGGATTAGACTGATTCTTCACAACGTAAATTTTCTCACCGTTGCAGCCATCAGCTCCAATAGCAGTTATTTTCAGATTAAATGCCCCAAGTTTCGTATAAGTGTGATCTAAAATAAAGTTGTTATTAGTAAGGTTCGTGAGCGGGGCACTCCCATCTCCCCAATCAAGCGAATAGCTTGTAATACAAGCTGTATTTACCGTCGTATTCTGAACCCGTATTGAAAAATCTGCATCCTCCGGGGTCGGGTCCTGGTCACAATTGCTAAAATCAACGTCGTTCAGTAAATCAATAAGTTGTGGATTGGGGATTCGCTTTACAGAGACAATATGGTTATACGAGTCCGAAATATTTAATCCACCTGTAGTGTCGGTAACTGTTAATACAGCTACGTAACTTTGCATATTACATCCAAAGGCATTGTAAGTGTGTATTGGATTAGCTATAGCCGAAGTTATTCCATCCCCAAAGTTCCATGAATAAATTTTAGGTGATGAATTCCCGCTGGTGACCGTTGAGGTAAATTGTATTGGAGTTCCGGAACATGCGCTGTCAGGCTTAAAAGTAAAAGTAGCGGAGATTTGCGCATTCAAGGCAAATGGCACTAAACAAATGAAAAACAGAATTTTAATACCTTTTGACATATCGCCAGTTCTCATTTATCAGATTATTCCATTGACATCTTTTTTGAGTAATGCATGAGAATTATAATTCATAAAGCGCCCTATTGTATTCCGAATTTGTCCTGATGATAGGTTTCAAAATAATTGGCTCTGCCTCACTAAAATAATCAGTAAATATAACTATTCTTCTAATATCGATACACAGGAAATGTACTTTTAAAGTCAAAAATCAGCCCATTTTAAAACCCTTAACTTATGATCGATAACGATAAACAGGTTATTAAAAATTTCATGAAGCCTTTATTCCCAATGGCAAATTAAACTGTTCACTCTATGGCAACAAGCCTGGAATGAAATACATGCCATCCGGATTATAGAATTTATAGTTCATGCTCAAAACTCAAATATCTGTGGAAAAGCAATTTTTTGCTAACAATAGTTTTCTTAGCCGGATTGATATTAATATTTGTACCGACATGGATTATAAATCCGAACCAACCTGGGAATTAAGAACTTATTTTCCAATAAAGGTATAAAATCTAGTTCCTGATGACTGATATTGTATGTAAAATCGCATATAAAAGAAAATAACCACTTGCAAACTATTGTTTTACAAGAGGTTATATTAACTATACGTGCCCAGAACAGGACTCGAACCTGCACAGCCGTAAGGCCACTGGTCCCTGAAACCAGCGTGTCTACCAATTTCACCATCTGGGCAGATGGATCTTCATTTATGTGATGAGTGCCCAGGACAAGACTCGAACTTGCACATCCTTAAGGACACCAGCCCCTCAAGCTGGCGTGTCTACCAATTTCACCACCTGGGCATTATTTTATTTTAAAGAACTTTTGTATTCAATCAATTAATTTCTGTCACTATTGCTGTTGTGTCTGCCATCCCGATAGCTATCGGGATCACCACCTGGGCATTATTTTATTTTAAAGAACTTTTGTATTCAATTTGGTTTTCAATTCTCTTGCTCAAGCTGGCGTGTCAACCATCCCGATAGCTATCGGGATCACCACCTGGGCATTTTTTTTAAAGAACTTTTGTATTCAATTAATTAAATTCTGTTACTCAAGCTGCCATGTCTGCCATCCTGATAGCTATCGGGATCACCACCTGGGCAAAGCGGGTGCAAAGATAATACTTTTCCGAAACGATAGACAATACCAAAAGAATTATTTCAATTTTCCGGGTATGACGTAAATTACAATTCCTTATGTTTTAATACCAATTTATCTGATTCAAGATATAATACTGTAAATAAATACTTTAACTATATAACACATTCTGTTGAAAAACTAATTTAATGAGTATTTCACGAAAACACTTTCCGGTAGCAGCAATTTTGCTAACTTTGACAACTACACATTAAAGCCCTCAATATGTTTACCAAAGACGACCTAAAGCAATTACAGTCACGTGGAAGTGACGCAAAAGTAGTTGAAGTACAGATAGATAATTTCCGCCGGGGTTTTCCAATGATTCAAATTCAAAGCGATACGAGGTACTGAAATTTGTTCCTGCTTCGGGCGCTGCCAGCCGAATGTTTAAACATTTGTTTGAATTTATTGAAACTTATAAGGGCTCTGCCGAAGACAACAAACAACTTGAGACTTCGCCAAAGATGAAATTGGTAAAAGACTTTTTTGAACGCATCAGCGACTTTGCTTTTTATGATAAACTAACGGAAGTGCTTCGTAAGGACGATTATGATATCAAAGAATGCCTGGAAAAAAAAGAATACAGAATCATTCTTGATTACCTTCTGAACCCGGTTGGACTGAATTATGCAAACCTTCCCAAGGGACTTCTTTTGTTCCATTCTTATCCCGATGGGGCCCGCATGTCAATTGAAGAACATATGGTTGAGGCCGCAAACTATTGCAAAGACAAAGAAAAACGGGCAGCCATACACTTCACTGTTTCGCCTGAACATGCCGATATGTTCCTGGATGGAATCAACATTGTAAAACAAAAATATGAAGAGCTTTTTGATCTTACCTATGAACTTACTTTTTCGCTGCAGAAATCATCAACAGATACTATTGCAGTAGATATGAACAATAAACCTATGCGCGAAGCTGATGGACAGCTGATGTTTCGACCGGGCGGACATGGTGCATTGATCGAAAATTTGAATGACCGCGAAAGTGAGATTGTTTTTATTAAAAACATCGACAATGTGGTGCCCGATAAGATGAAACCTGACACTTATCTTTACAAAAAAGTATTGGGAGGCTACCTGTTTGAAATACAGGATATTGTTTTTGAACACCTCGAAACACTTGATGACAAGCCTGACGATGAAGACCTTAGAACGATTCTGCGTTTTATTAAATCGAAACTTGGCTTTGCAGTTGATCCCGAGTTCGGCAATATGGCCCGTGAGCACAAAATTGAATACCTTCATCATAAACTCAACCGGCCAATTAAAGTATGTGGAATGGTTAAAAATGAGGGAGAACCTGGCGGAGGGCCATTTTGGGTGAAAGAGCCAAACGGTGAAATTTCGCTTCAAATCGTTGAATCATCGCAGATTGACATGGATAATATTGGTCAAAAAGAATTACTTGGCAAATCGACTCACTTCAATCCTGTGGACCTGGTTTGCGGTGTACGCGATTATAAAGGTAAAGTTTTCGATCTTCGAGATTTTATTGACCCTGCAACAGGATTTATTTCCACCAAATCAAAAGACGGCAAAGAGTTGAAAGCACAGGAACTTCCGGGATTATGGAATGGCGCTATGGCGAACTGGATCACTGTTTTTGTTGAAATTCCGACAAGTACTTTTAATCCGGTGAAAACGGTGAATGATTTATTGAGGAAAGAACATCAATAGAAATTTACTACTATTTTAATATCATTTCTTTCTAAGAATCAAATATGAAATTTTTCATACCTCCATGGTTCATTGACTCTTGTTTATAATTAAATTGCGCGGTTCTTTGATGGTTATTATAATAATTGCTGGTTTTGTTAATCAAAATTGATTACTTAATCGTTTATAGCTGATATCAGGCAAATTGTAAATCTAATTTCTCTTGGAAATATTAATCCGGTTCTTTATGATCAAAGTTTCAATTTTCATTTTGTTTTTATTCCTTTTATCAAATGTTTTCGCCCAAGATGAGGCCAACCAACAAAAGCTTGGGTATTATATTGATATCAACAACAAATTATTAGCCGGGTATTATGATCCCGATTATGATCCTGATCAACAATTAAATGTAACATTTTCTATCGGGGGTAAAGAAACACCCGGATATTATTTTGATCGTGTTGGAAATAAAGTTAAAGGATTTTTAAAGTTTACTCAAACTTTTATCTCACCTGTTTTTCGGTCGACCATAAATGCGCCTGACGAAACAATTACAACAAATGAGTGTTCAGGTTTTGTAATTGGAAAAGATTCCTTTGCAATTATACGGGATTTTGATGTGGAAAGAATGATTGGCGGTTTCCATGTCAACAAACGGCAATTTGCCGAGGTAGTTGAACAAGTGGATAATCTGACATTTTATAAACATACCCGGCTTGATATGAACAATATAGTTTATACTTACCTTGTAAAAGCTGACAGTTCAGACAAATTAATCAGTTTCCCAAAAAGTCAAAAAAAATTCAAGGAAATCTGTCTCCAGATATTTGCCGGATCCGAATCGCTGAAAAACCAAATCATGGAAGGGAAATATATTGATGAAGATATCCCGGTAATGGCCAAATTGTTAAAATACAATCTAAAATCGGACCGCAACGAAAGAATATATTATAACTCTTCGTGGGACGAAATTGAAACTTCCGAAAAATCGTCCTATTATGCAGTTATTGAATCAGTGAAAGAATCTGTTTTCCACCTGAAGTATTTCTCAAAAAATGATATCCTCCTTTATGAAGGCAATTACACATCATTTTTCCCTGAAAAAAAGATTGACAAATTTACATGGTACTATCCCAATGGTGAAATCAGGAAAACCACCGTATATTTAGCAGCAAACAATATTTCTAATACTATTTATTTCCCAAACGGGAATATTCACATTCAATACATAGACTCTGATCAAGGTACTTTTTACAGCAAAATTATGAGTTTGGATGGAAAAGAGATTTTGGATAAAAATGGCGCAGGAATTGATTTGTTTTACGATTCGATAACCAACAGACAACTCACGGTGGAATTTGCCAGTAATAAATTGATTAGTTCATTTTACACCGGTATAGCTGGCCGGAAAATATATCAGATAAGTAACACCGGCGATAAAAACAAAGATTTCTCAAAACTGAAAAAGAAATTTATTAAAATCGCTGACTATCCTATGACTGCCATTAATGACTATACTCATGGCGTTGTACTTGTAAAATGTATTATTGAGCCATCGGGATTGGCTTCGGACATTAAAATCATTAAAGGTATAAACAATGAATGCGACAGCATTGCCCTTAGCTATCTTAACTCGTTAAAAGATAATAAATTCTGGACTCCTGATAAGATAGGCGGACAAAAAGTAACTCAGGAAATAATTATTCCTGTCGACTTTTCTATAATTGGTTTTTCGAGGTACCGGAATAATTATAATATGTTTTGGATGCAAAATAATAATATGATGATGCAAAACCGTATGAGCCCTACGATACCTATTTTAAGAACCACATTTTAACTTTCTGCATTTTGGTTTATGATTAAGAATCCTGCAAATATTGAAAGATTTTGATTCTCATCATGTAAAACCTAATCAATTAGTATCTGTTAATAATCCAAATAATATTTGTTACAATTTACGGTGCCAGCCTGCTTACACTCCACGCGTTTCCCTCAAGCAAATACTGTATCCTGTCGTGAAGCCTGCCTGGGCGGCCTTGCCAAAATTCCATCCGATCAGGTTTTAAACGGTAACCGCCCCAGTGTTCCGGACGGGAGATATTTTCACTGCCTTCCATAAACAAAAGCTTTTCGCGTTCTTCTACGAGCTGGCTGCGTGATGCAATGGGGGAACTCTGAGGCGAAATAACCGCATTAATCCTACTTTCGAGCGGACGCGAATAGAAATAGGCATCCGATTCATCGGCATTTACTTTCTCTATAATTCCTTCGATACGAACCTGTCTTTCGGTTAATGGCCAGAAAAACGTAAGCGCGGCCGCATGGTTTCCACTGATCTGCACTCCCTTACGGCTCAGGTAATTGGTAAAAAACACAAAACCGTGATCATCAAAATATTTAAGCAAAACAACACGGGCTGACGGCCTCCACTCTGCTGAAACTGTTGCTAAAATCATGGCAGTAGGTTCAGGTTCGCCTGATTCCATAGCATCATGTAACCATTCTTTGAACCAGTTTACTGGCTCAACCGGAAAATCATCACCATGTATGGCGCTTTGCTGATAATCTTTACGGATATCTCTGAGATCCATAGTTTTAACGTATAGGAAGCTGTTACTCAAAAGTGTGGTAAATATAAACAAAAAAAATACCGGTATGTTTGGCTCTCATTCACTTAAAAGTATTTACCGAAGCTCTGTAATTCCAGATGTCAGCAGTAATAATGATCAGATCAGATGGTTCCTGTGCCTGCTATTTTAGGAAAAACATCAAACTGATCATAATTTCATTTCCATCTATTGTGTTATCAATCATGGCTATTTCATATCTTCGCACAAAAATTAAAAACCGCCTGCCGTGTTGTTAACTGCTAAAAAAATCACTCTTTTTATTCTCATGATTGCCTTTGCCCATCTCACTCCCAAGGCTCAAAAATCAGAACTTTTCAATCCTTCAGAATATGTATCTGGTATTCAGAAAGAAAGGGATCAAAAAGACATTGAGATGTTAACAGGTGAAAAGTCGCCTATTCCTGATGAAGAAAAGGCAACTTTTAAAAAATTGAATTATTACGAACCAAATCCTGAATACCGAATTGAAGCCAACTTCAAAAGATTTGACCAGGCTACGCGTTTCCTTATGAAAACCACCACTGAAAGATTGCCCGAATACTCCTTGTATGGTGTTATGAATTTCAAACTTAAAGGGAAAGAATACACTTTGAATGTATATCAAAACATCGAACTGGCGAAAAAACCCGGTTTTGAGAAATATCTGTTCCTTCCTTTCAATGATGAAACCAATGGCATTGAAACATACGGAGGCGGCAGGTTCCTCGATTTATCCGAAACCGGTGAAGATGCGTTTGTGATTGATTTTAACCTGGCTTATAATCCTTATTGTGCCTATAACCATAAATATTCCTGCCCTATTCCACCTTCGGAAAATAACCTGGAAGTTATGATAAAAGCGGGCGAGAAGAAATTGCATAAATAAGGTTTATTTTATCAGGCTTATTAAAATCTTAATCATCCTGTCCCCAGTATAACCAGAGCTTGAATAATGGCAAAAATGGCAGAAACATCCAATGCCCGTATGACCTTGAGGCGATTGCTCCGAAGGCCAAAATACCGGTTCATGGTTGCAAACCGGATTGTGCCACATTTACCATGGCTGGTACTTTTTGCCTTGGCCACATATTTGTACAAGGCACGTATTTTGGCAGATTCAGGCTATTATTTTTTGCAGTTTGTCAACAACGAATCATTCTGGATCGAGCTTAAACGCATTGTATTGGGTATTTCGCAAATTATTCCACTAATCGGGATATGGATTGGGCTCGAAATGAAATACATCCTTTTACTTTATTCGCTTGGTAATGTTTTATTTTTCTATATACTTTTTCTTTTTGTTTATTATGTCTTACGCGACAGGCGGTCAGGCTTGCTGATTATTCTGGCGCAAAACAATTCGCTATACATTCTTTTAATACTGGAAGTTCTCATCCTGTTGAGTCACCCGCTGGCATTTATGCTTTTTATTTATGTACTGTTGTATGATTTCAGAAAAGAGAAATATAAACCATTTAAGTTTTATCTCCCGATAATATTGGTTTACATCGGAGCACTCGCATTTAAGTACTTTACTTTGAGCGAACACGAATCGGCTAAACTTGGTTGGCAATTCAATTATGCTGAAAATAAAGGATATCTGCAATTCCTCAATCCCGACTATTACAGGGTGATAGGACTATTTATGTTACGCCATTATTTCGAAATACTGGCGGCTCTTATATTTATAATTTTTATGCTGATAAACCGGAAGCAATGGTTCAGGCTGCTCCTGGTAACAGGGACTTTCTTCGCCTACACCTTTCTTGTAAATTCAGCAAATACACTGGATTTATCACGCTATATGGAACAGGTAATGTTTCCTTATGTTCCTATGGTTTTCATTCCACTGATTTACGGATTTTCATCAAAAGGCAGACAAGGAAGGCATAACCTGGCAGTATTACTTATTTCGGCTTTGGTTGTTTACCGTTTAGGTGTAATTTATTGGAGCAGCGAAATATTTGTGAAGCGAACTGCC
>CAJDUB010000046.1_pt1 | contig 10009 bp, 9 predicted proteins | sample 7390251 | NCBI WGS metagenome assembly CAJDUB01 (sample SAMEA7055665, study PRJEB34461) | soil metagenome | biome: terrestrial ecosystem; feature: Peninsula; material: soil | place: Antarctica | collected 2016
GTATAAACCTTCATATTTATGATGCTGTTTTCGATAAAGAACGCAAATGCTCCATCCACATCTTTAACTTTCAGGTAATATACTTCGGGCATTTCTACTTTTCCCTCGAAAGCGAATTTGCCATCCTTAATCTGAACGGAATCAGCAGTAATCATTTTCCCTTCATCACGTTTTTTCAGCAGAACCCAGCCGCTGTCAGCACCGGCAATGGTACCATCAATGGTGTATCCGTCTGTTTTTTTATTATTGCATGATATAGCTGAAATTAGAACAGCCAATAGTATGCTTCCGGCAAATAATTTTCTCATATTAATTTTTTTAATTGTTAGTGTGATGCAAAAGTATGTTTTTTTGCTTTAAAATGAATAAATGGCAAATTAACATATTTGTTTAATTAGTTATGAAATGTCAACCTTCGAAAAAGACTTGAGTTCTAGGATTTTTCTTTCCGTGGTGCAAAGATATATTCGAACAACATAATAAACAAGAAAGTAAAGAGCGAACTGAAAATAACCCGCAACAGCGTTTGCCAGAATTCATCGAAACTAAATACATCCAGCATGTTGAGAAACAAGTGATGCCCGAAGATCATCAGCATGGCATATGCCATAAACCATTTAAGCCCCATTTGCTGTAGCTTAGGTTGTGTGGTAATGTCATACTCGGGCTTTTCGCCTACAAATTTGATGACTGTCGGCCTGATAAATCCTGCAAAAACACTGCTAGCAGCATGCAATCCCAAAGTGCCGCTGAAAAGATCAACGGTTAAACCCAGCGTAAATGACAATAAAAGCAGCAGCCAGCCTGGTGTTTCGAAAGGAAGCAGGAGAATGAATAAAATATAGATGTACGGATTCAGGAATCCATAGAAATTAATTTTATTCATGATGAGTACCTGTATGATCACAAGCAAAATAAAACGGAAGATATTCGTCAGAACCAATCTATTCATCTTTTTCTCCTTCCGTGCTTTTTTCAAGTAACTCCTGTTCTTCTTTCATCAGGTTTCTTACAACATAAACATATTGCAAGGAATTAAAATCAACACTGAATTTAAATGGAATGGTATAGAAGTGATCTCCTTGCTCAACCCTGTAATCAGAAATAGTGCCAATCATAATATCAGCAGGGAAAATATACGAGAAACCGCTGCTCACAATGGTATCGCCTTTTGCAATTTTAACATGAGCGGGGATGTCAGTTAACGTACCGTATAAATGATCGACACCGTTCCATACAACGGTTCCCATCTGGTTATTTTTCTTAATCCTGCCACTAATTCGTGTTTGCTTGTTGAGCATACTCATTACCCAGCTGAAATTCTCTGAAACATTAACCACAGTCCCCACAATGCCGTTGGAGGTAATCACAGCCATATCCTTTTGAATGCCGCTGCTGCTGCCTTTGTCGAGCATGATGTAATTGTTTCGTTTACCAACGGTATTAAGCACCACTTTTGCAACAATGTATTTGTATTGTTGCCGGTAAAGTGTATCGTTAACCCAAAAACTGGCTGTATCATTTCGCAGGAATGAAACACCTTTCATCTGCCTGAGCAAAGCATTCTCGCTGGACAGGTGTTCATTTGTAGTCCGAAGTTTAAGATAATCGGTAGCATTGCTGATGCTGGTATAAAAACGGCCTGTAACCCTGCTTCCGGCTTTCAGAATAACTGAACTTTGGTAATATGTTGAATTTACCAGCAGTGTAATTGAAAAAAACTCAAGCAGCATAAATAACAACAGAAAATGATACCGGATAATAAAAACCAGGATGTTACGCATATTCAGCTACGGTATCGTTACTTGGGAGGCTATTATTTAATAAGGAAAGTAAACTTATCAAAATTCTTTAATGCAATACCGGTACCACGCGCAACGGCATGTAAAGGATCATCGGCAACATGTATCGGCAATTTGGTTTTCATGTGAATACGTTTGTCGAGTCCGCGAAGTAAAGAACCTCCTCCGGCCAGGTAAATACCGGTTTTAAAAATATCGGCAGCCAGTTCAGGAGGTGTCATTTCGAGGGCATTTAGCACAGCAGCTTCAATTTTCGAAATAGATTTATCCAGCGCATGAGCAATTTCGGCATAGTTCACATAAATCTCTTTCGGAATTCCGGTAAGCATATCGCGTCCATGCACAGCATAATCAGGCGGTGGGTTATCAATTTCGGTAAGAGCTGATCCCACTTCAATCTTGATGAGTTCCGATGTACGCTCGCCAATATTGATATTATGTTGTTTGCGCATGTATTCTTCGATATCAGCATTAAAATCATCGCCGGCAATGCGTATTGATTTATTGTTTACAATACCACCCAAAGCTATAACCGCTATTTCGCTGGTACCGCCGCCGATATCAATAACCATGTTTCCTGTAGGTTCAAGAACGTCGATTCCAATCCCTATAGCTGCGGCCATAGGTTCATGGATCAGCCGCACCTCTTTGGCTCCTGCCTGCTCAGCTGAGTCTTTTACAGCGCGCTCCTCCACTTCGGTGATGCCCGACGGGATACAAATAACCATTCGCAATGCAGGCGGGAAAAGGCTCCTGCTTGGTCCGATCATTTTAATAAATTCACGGATCATATATTCAGCCGACTGGAAATCAGCAATAACCCCGTCGCGTAACGGACGTATTGTTTTAATGTTTTCGTGGGTTTTGCCATGCATCATCTGTGCGCGTTTCCCCACAGCAAGTACTTTGCCAGTACTTCTTTCAATAGCAATGATCGAAGGCTCATCAACAACAACCTTATCGTTATATATAATAATGGTATTGGCTGTGCCAAGATCCATCGCAATTTCTTTAGTAAGAAATGAAAAAAGTCCCATGTGTATGTATTCTTCCTTTTATTTAATATTTGTTTTTATCCTTGGTGAAATCCCGGTTTAAACCCGATTTAATTTTAATGTTTGAAATGCCTTATTCCTGTTAAAGCCATTGCGATTTTCTGCTGGTTGCAATACGAAATTGAATCTTCATCCCGTACCGAGCCGCCAGGCTGAATCACAGCGGTAATTCCTTCCTTGTGTGCCAGCTCCACAGAGTCGGCAAACGGGAAGAAAGCATCCGAAGCCATCACAGCACCATGTAAATCGAGGCCAAATTCAGCGGCTTTCGAAATAGCATGTTTCAAAGCATCCACTCTTGAAGTCATGCCACATCCCGCTCCCAACAGTTGCCCGTTTTTTGCAAGGACAATAGCATTACTTTTCAAATGTTTAACAATGATATTGGCAAAGAGTAAATCTTTAACCTGCTGTTTATCAGGATGAGTATTGGTAACAATCTGCAGGTCACTAACTGTTTCGGTATGTGTGTCCTTTAACTGTTCAATTACTCCGTTAAGTACTGACTTAAATTGTTTTGCCTGAAAATCAACTGGTTTAATCTGCAAAATTATTCTATTTTTCTTTGACTTTAAGAGTTCCAGTGCATTATTTTCGTATTCGGGTGCAATTATTATTTCAAAGAAGAGTTTATTGACTTCCTGTGCCGTTTCAAAATCAACAGTTTTGTTAGTGATAACAACGCCTCCGAATGCCGAAACAGGGTCACCTGCCAGCGCATCCAGCCATGCTTGTTTCAGTGTTGGTCGGCTTGCCACACCACAGGCATTTGTGTGTTTGATAATCACAAAAGTAGGTTCAGTAAATTCGCGGATCAGCGCCAGAGCGGCTTCCAGATCCACCAGGTTGTTGTATGAAACTGCTTTGCCATTAAGTTGGTTGAAAATTTCGGACAGATCGCCATAAAAAACACCTTCCTGGTGCGGATTTTCGCCATAACGTAAAACCTCACTTTTATCCTGGCTTTGTTTAAATGATTTAATACCGGTTTTACGGTTAAAATAATTGAAAATAGTTGTGTCGTAATGTGATGATACATTGAATGCCTGTGAGGCAAAATAATAACGGTCGTTCAGATCGCTGCTTCCATTTTTTTCATCAAGTAATTTTATAAGATCAGTGTATTGCGCGGCTGAAGGCACAATAACTACATCAGTAAAGTTTTTTGCTGCAGCCCTTATTAGCGAAATTCCGCCAATATCAATTTTCTCAATAATATCTTCTTCCTCAGCCCCTGAAGCAACGGTATCTTCAAAGGGATAAAGATCAACAATTACCAGGTCGATAGGCGGTATTTCAAATTCAGTAGCCTGTTTTACATCTTGTTCCTCCTCGCGGCGGTACAGAATTCCTCCGAAAACTTTTGGATGAAGAGTTTTTACACGCCCTCCGAAAATGGAAGGATACGAAGTAAGGCTTTCGACAGTGATTGCTGCGATTCCCAGGCTACGAATAAAGTCATATGTTCCGCCTGTTGAATATATGGTAACACCTAATGCATTTAATTTATGAGCAATTTCATTAATATGGTCCTTATGATACACCGATATAAGTGCAGATCGTATGGCTTTTGTAGAATTCATATGCAAATTTACTTTTCAGATTCGGTTTGCAAATTTCTTAAATTTTGAGGTATGATTGTAGAAAAAACGCTAAAATGGGTTATTAATTATCGAAAGTCATTCTAAATTGTGAACAGGAACAAAATTGTGTGTAATTTTACATAAAAGTAAGGGGTTTGTATTGAGTTGTTTCATGTTTCAGAGTTTCATGTTTCAAGTTTCAGAGTTTCAGGTTTCAGAGGTGGATAGAGGTAAACAAGATTGCATAGAATTATCGGGGTATATTTTTAACAACATGTTTAAAAAGCGTTCAAAATGACTGTTCAAAAATTCGAAGATCTGGAAGTATGGAAAAATGCCAGAGAACTTTGCAAAAAGATCAGGGAAATTGTTAATACTACTTCGCTTGGAAAGGATTACTCAATCAAGGATCAGATTTTAAGTTCAAGCGGATCAGTGATGGACAATATATCAGAAGGGTTTGAGAGAGATGGTAAAAAGGAATTTATTCAGTTTCTTTATATTTCAAAAGGTTCGTTGGGAGAAACAAGATCTCAGATTTACAGTACTTTTGATGCTGGACATATCACACAAACTAAATTTGATGAACTGAGAAATGATTGTTTAAATTTGTCAGGTCAATTATCAAACTTCTTAGCCTATCTTCACAAGTCTGAAATTCAGGGATTAAAGAGAAAACCCTCCTAATCTACAAATTATCTAAGTTTATTAAACATGAAACTTTGAAACATGAAACTCTGAAACTTTAAATAGTTTGGTCAACCTGAAACCCTGAAACCTGAAACTTGAAACATTCAACTTTAAAACAAAATTATACAATCAACACATGCTTTATCTAAGATTAATCCGCGAGGCTCTAGTTTTTGCACAACAGGCAATAATTGCCAATAAAGTACGAACCTTTTTGTCGCTGTTAGGAATTACAATAGGGATATTTTCTGTTATTTCGGTACTTACAGTTTTCGACAGTATCGAAGCGAAACTGAGGAAAAATATTGAAGAACTGGGCAGCAATGTGCTGTTTATTGCTAAATGGCCATGGGCTATGGGCGATGCAAATTATGCATGGTGGGAGTATATGAACCGTCCGCAAGCCAGTTACCTGGAAATGGAGGAAATTCAAAAACGAAGCAACCTGAGTGATGCAGTTGCCTATACGGTGGGTGCCCAGCGAAACTTAAAGCATAACGGCATTACTTTCGAAAATGCCAGTATTAACGCTGTTTCGCAGGATTACGAAAAAGTTGATGTGCTTAACATTGAAAAAGGCAGGTATTTTTCGTATGCTGAATCGCAGAGCGGGAATGCGGTGGCAATAGTAGGTGCTAAAATTGTTGAGGTGCTTTTGGATAATACAGACGATCCAATCGGAAAAGAAATAACTGTTGCCGGTCGCAAGGTTCAGATTATAGGTGAACTTAAGAAAGAAGGTGACGGGGTTTTTGGAAATTCGAAGGACAAAATGGTAATGCTGCCTGTTAACTTTGCCCGTAATTTTATCGATCTCAACAGCGACAATATCAATTCATCAATTATGGTGAGGGCCAAGCCAAATGTTATAAACATAGCCTTGCGTGATGAATTAACAGGAATTATGCGATCCATACGTAAAGTTAAACCTACCGCAAAAGATAATTTTGCTATCAATGAAACAAGTATAATCACACAGGGTTTTGACTCAATATTCAAAGTGGTTGCTATTGTTGGATGGGTTATTGGAGGTTTTTCATTGCTTGTGGGTGGTTTTGGTATTGCAAACATTATGTTTGTTTCAGTAAAGGAACGCACTGCACAGATTGGTATCCAGAAATCCCTGGGAGCCAGAAATGCATTTATTTTGCAGCAATTCCTTTTCGAAGCTATATTCCTGTCCATGCTGGGTGGTGTCTTTGGTCTGCTCATAATTTATATCGGCACCGTGATAGTGTCCAGTATAGCAGATATGGAACTGGTTCTGAGCATGAAAAACATTATTTTAGGTATGTCAGTTTCAGCTGTTATAGGGTTAGTATCAGGATTATTTCCCGCCTGGACAGCTTCGCATCTTGATCCTGTTGAAGCTATGCGCTCAGGAGTTTAATAATGTTTTTGGCAGTTCTGCTTTTATGCCGGATACTGAAAAAGTGTTGCAATTATTCAATAATCGGGCTATATTTGCCTCATAGCTTATTATATGGAAAAACGCTGGGCACTTAAACAGAAAGGCGATGCATCCCTGGTAACAGGCATAGCCAGCGCACTTGGAATCGAAAATGCATTGGCTGAATTGCTTGTACAACGTGGGGTTACCAGTTTCGAAGAGGCTAAAGCATTTTTCAGACCCGATCTTTCGCAGTTGCACAACCCCTTTCTGCTTAACGATATGGATAAAGCCATTGGCCGTATAGAGGCAGCCAAAACACAAGGGCAAAAGATACTGGTTTTTGGCGATTATGATGTGGATGGAACTACCGCCGTTGCTTTGGTGTACTCCTTCCTGAAGGAAAATGGTTTTGAGAATCTCGATTACTATATACCCGACCGGTACAATGAGGGCTATGGAATTTCAACTCAGGGAATTGACTTTGCGCAAAAAGAAAATTTCTCACTGATAATAGCCCTCGATTGTGGTATAAAATCGGTTGATAAGGTTAAATATGCCGCCGATCGTGGGATTGATTTTATTATCTGCGACCACCACCGTCCCGGTGATGAATTACCAGCTGCTGTTGCTGTACTTGATGCTAAACGAATTGATTCAACCTATCCTTTCGACGAACTTTCGGGCTGCGGTGTTGGCTTTAAACTGATACAGGCTTATGCCCAAACCCACACTATTTCTTTCGATACCTTATACAAATACCTTGACCTGGTTACCATCAGCATAGCTTCGGATATCGTTCCCATTGTAGGCGAAAACCGAATTCTTGCTCATTTCGGTTTAAAACTGATCAATACAAATCCGCGCCCCGGAATTGAATCCATACTGGGCGTTGCCAATATTATCCGCAAAGCTGAAGATGATATTAAAAAGGACGGTGAAGACGCCGGGTTACTTTTCAGCCGCGAACTCAGTATCAGCGATATGGTTTTTGTGGTTGGCCCGCGTATTAATGCCGCCGGGCGTATCGAAAGCGGGCGTAATTCGGTAAAGCTGCTGGTTTCGCCTGATATGGAAACAGCTGCCGGTATTGCTCAAACCATCAACGATTTTAATACCGAACGCCGCACGCTGGATACACAAATTACAATTGAAGCCCTTGATATTATTTTAAAAGATGATAAACTCCGCAATGCAAAGGCAACTGTAGTTTTTAATCCCGACTGGCATAAGGGCGTAATAGGAATTGTAGCTTCGCGCTTAACTGAAACCTATTACCGGCCAACGGTAGTATTAACGCAATCAAATGGTTTAATTACCGGTTCGGCCCGCTCGGTGAAGGATTTTGATGTATATGATGCCATTGATGCCTGCAGCGATTTGCTCGAACATTTCGGTGGGCATATGTATGCCGCAGGATTATCCATGAAACCCCTGAACCTTGAAGCTTTTAAGGAAAAATTCAATTCAATTGTTTCGGCCAGCATTACGGATGAAATGCTGATTCCCGAAGTAGAAGTTGATCTTGAACTGAACCTGAACCAGATTACTCCTAAATTCCTGCGTATTCTCAAACAGTTTGCGCCTTTTGGTCCGGGAAATATGTCGCCGGTTTTTATGACACGCGATACGGTTGATTCAGGCCATGCACGTATTGTTGGCAAAAACCACGTTAAGCTTACCGTTTACCAGGAATCAGTCCGCTCTGATCCCTATTCGGGAATTGCTTTTCAGCAAGGCGAAAAGTTCGATGCCATTTCAAAAGGCCAGAGTATGAATATCTGTTACTATATTGAAGAAAACGAATGGAACGGAGTTAAAAATATACAGTTAAATATTAAGGATATCAGGTTTACGGATGATAATCAGTAAGATAATGGTGGTTGATTGATGGTGTTTGATAGCTGCAATTAATTGTAAGAAAACACATTAAAACATTAAATATTAAGAAAATGACCATTAAGGAAGCGATATTAAAAAGTCTTGAGGACATTAACAGTTTGACCAACTACTCTGAAGTTTGCGAGCATATAATTTCGAAAAACTATTATGACTTCAAAGAAGCCAAGACTCCATCTGCTACAGTTTCTGCATTGCTCGGCGACTTTATTCGACTCGGAGACACTAGAGTGAAGCGAATTAAACAACCTGGAGAAACTTTCTTTTATTACTTAACAAGAAATGAAGCCAGTCTTGACATTGAAAATATTATTCCAACCACCACCACAACGACAGAACCCAAAAAGACAGTAAAACCTCAAACATATGAGGAGCGAGACTTGCATAAACTCTTAACTAGCTTTCTGAAAACTACCGATATTTATTCAAAAACAATTTTCCACGAACAATCCAATAGGTCTGACGAACATCAAAAATGGATTCATCCTGATATAGTTGGTATAAAATTTCTAAAATTACAAACTAATGCAAGCCAGACCTTTTTAAAAGCAATCAATCGCGTTGACACGTTTAAAATAAGTTCTTACGAAGTCAAAAGGGAAATTAATTCGGACTACGAATTGAAGAAGTCCTTTTTTCAAGCCGTTTCAAATTCCAGCTGGGCAAACTATGGTTATTTGGTAGCTTTTGAGATTAGCGACAACTTGAAAGAAGAAATGGAGCGACTCAATCAATCTTTTGGAATTGGAATTATTGTACTTAAAGCAAACCCATACGAAAGCAAAATTCTTTTTCAAGCAAAATATAGGGACTTGGAATTTAAGACAATAGATAAACTTTGCAAAATAAATAAAGAGTTCGAGAAATTTATAGAGCAGACAGAAAAGCTAATGACTGCTAGTGATAAATATCTCAAATCGACAGAAAAGGAATTAGATGAATTTTGCGATAGCTATTTCTTAACTGACACAGAAGTCGAAAAATATTGTAAAGAGAATCATATCCCGACAGAAAATCACAACTAAAGTTGAAAAAGGCTTTAAATAATGGTGGAGGAAGTCCATAATTGAGAGTTTTTCTCCGCTAACGCGAATCCTTTCGCGTGGTCTTATTACAAGACCTAACAAGCGTTTTGTCTAGCCAACTGTTAAATGTAAACATTAAAAGACAATCATATTATGGAACTTTACGGACAACAAAGCAAAAGTATTCCCCAGAAACTGTTAATTCATATACTGGAAATACTACTGTTATGGTTATCATATTGGATTTTATTTCAAAACGGAGGCGATTTTTTCGGAGCACATTTACATATTCAAAATGACAGTGCCGGTTTTGACAGAAGGGTACTCATATTTATTTTCAACGTTATCATATTTTTCAGGCTTGTGTAATTTCGTTATCCAGCAGTGTATAAGATAAAGTGGGGATTTGTTTTTTTATATCCAGGTAAGCCTGGTAAGGTTCACTGAATTTTATCCGGTGATCAATGGCGGTAACATAATTATTTGTCATCACCATTATCATCTCTGATATCTCTCTTAAAGCATTGTTGTTGCCATCAAAAAAGGTAACGTAATCTACCAGCCT
>CAJDUB010000288.1_pt1 | contig 9958 bp, 5 predicted proteins | sample 7390251 | NCBI WGS metagenome assembly CAJDUB01 (sample SAMEA7055665, study PRJEB34461) | soil metagenome | biome: terrestrial ecosystem; feature: Peninsula; material: soil | place: Antarctica | collected 2016
CTTTCACTAATGAAGGGAATGGATTCAGGCTCCATAAGCTGATTACATTGTACCTGTCTCTGGCCATTTCGTCGAACTGCTGTTTCCAAAAATCGATATCCCAAACAACAGGAATATTTTGCTGACCTGCATCACTCATATCGGTATAACTGGGCGTTCTCAAATCGAGCGGGATATTGAATTTGATACCTCGACGCTCCAAATAAGGTTTATTGTCCGAATCGGCAAAACCGTTTAGATTTCCAAGCCGAATTGCTTCAGCCACATCCAAACCGCCATACATGGCACCAGTTTTATCGCTCGCCAAAACATAAACAACTTGCTGATCCCCCGTCTTTTTTATACGGATTGAATAACATTGCCATCCCCAGTTTTTGGGCCACAAGTGGAGGGTCATGTAATCAATATGTTTGCTTTCGTGAGCCTGTAACGTATAATCCAGGCTGTTTAATGTCCCTTTACTGCCTTCACTACCGGTTGTAACCAGGTGTTTTGGATCAATTGAATGAATGTAAGTCGCTGTTTCATCAACCCATTTGGTAAAAATTTTGATATTATCATCAAAGTTCCCGGCGTTGGATGGGCGAGGTTCATTCGCTAATTCCCAGGTCATAATAGTCGGGTCGTTTTTATACACTTTTTTGGTATATGAGTTTACCCGGTTAACCAACATGTTAATATACCTGCGATACAATTGCTGCGCTTTTTCAATGGTATAAAAAGTAGCAGAAGATTTCATAAATTCATCCCAGGTTTGATTTTTGTTAACAGAAGGATCAATTACAGGTTGGTTTGTTATCCAGGAAACATATTCACTCATGCCACCGGTCCAGTCCCAATAATTGTTTAAAACCATAACTGCCCGCATATCTCTTTTCCGCATTTCCGAAAGCAAAAAATCCAGTCCCTGCAAAAGCTTTTCATTGTAATTGCCATTTTTATACTGAAACGGGGGGCTTAAGGGTAATCCAAAGTCGGATTCCTCAGAGGCTGCTACAATGCGTAAATTTTTCACACCATTTTTCTGTAACTGGTTAAGTTCCCTGATTAAGCGTTCACGATTGCCGTAATCAGCATCAGCGCCCAGATAGGCACCATACCAGAAATTGGCTCCTACAAAATAGTATGGCTTATTATTAACAGTGAAATGGGTGTTCGTTACTTTCACAAAATTCTTTTGAGCTGTACACGAAAAAAAAGGCACACATAATACCAATACTAAAAGGCTTTTAAACATACTTGATTTCATAATTATCTTTTTATTTTAATTTTACTTCCCTTGTAACGGACTGATTTGTCAATTTTTGTACTGACCAGGCTTCCGTTTCCGTGATTTGTATCCACAAAAACTACGTTAATGGTTCTTTCTTTTAACATGCCCTGAAAAGTGCCTTTACGTGTGCCGATTTCCAGGGTTTGTGCAGCTTCATCCCAAATAAAAGGTATTGTACTAAAAATTCCTTTCGTGTAATTATTGTTGAGGTTTTCGTCTTCGTATAAACTGAACGAGCCATTTGCACCGGTATAAACTCTTATCTCAAGAGGATCTGCCGCTTTTTCGAGTGCGTACTGCAAATCAGGCCCAAAAGGAATAATTGAACCCGCTTTTACATACAAGGGCATTGAATTGAAAGGCGCAGGAGCTGTTATGGATTGTCCGCCCTTATACTGTTTACCGGTCCAGAAATCAATCCAGGTATTACCTTTCGGCAGATAAACCGAACGCTGTGTTGCACCTGGCTCTGTTACCGGATTAACCAGAATAGCCGGCCCAAACATATATTGATCGCTTATATTACGAACATTTTCATCTTGAGGAAAATCCATTACCAAAGCCCTCATCATGGTATAATCCTGTTGGTTCACCATGCCATTTAAGGTATAAATATAAGGCATTAGCCTGTAGCGCAGCTTATTAAATTTTAACTGTGATTTGTACTCCTCCGATTTTTCGTCGCCGAAATACCAGATTTCCCGCTCAGTATTGGAGCCATGCACTCTGAAAACCGGGCAAAAAACGCCAAACTGGTACCAACGGTTATATAGCTCCTTGTAGGCCGGATTTTTATTGCCGCCCACATATTTAACCCAAAATCCACCAATATCTGTTGTCCAGTAAGGCATACCTGATATTGAAAAGCTTAATCCTGCCGGGATAGATGCTTTTAAATTATTCCATTCGCCCGCGATATCACCGGACCAAATAACGGTTGAGTATTTTTGCTGGCCTGCAAAAGCCGAGCGGGTTAAAATAACAACGCGTTTATCAGGTGCGGTTTGCATCTGTCCTTCAAAAACAGCTTTAGTATGTTCCAGAGGATAAGCGTTTAAATTTAGGATACCGGGGCCTTCAAACGTGGGGTTCATATAATGCGCCATTCTTTCAGCTGTTGCATCATGATCCGGCAGTTCCGGCTCCGAAGCATCCATCCACCATGCATCCACACCTTTGCTATAAAGTTTTTCGTTTAATTGTTTCCAATACATAGCGCGGGCTTTGGGATTAAACGCATCATAATAACTGTATTGGTAATTTAAAAAGTCCACAATACTATCTTTTAGTGGTGGCTGATATAAAAAGCCGGCTTTGTTCAGCTCCCGGAAATTGTCGCTGTTGCGATAGAACTTAGCCCAAATAGAAATCATGAATTTGGTATTCAGATCCTTATGCAGGATGTCTATCATCTTTTTAGGATCAGGAAAACGGGAAGGATCAAATGTTGCTGATCCCCATTCGTCAATTTTCCAGTATTGCCAGTCCTGCACAATAATATCCAACGGAACTTGCCTTTTACGGAACTCTTTTACGGTGTTTAATATTTCTTCCTGCGTTTTGTACCGTTCTCTGCACTGCCAGAAACCCATCGCCCATTTAGGCAAAATGGTAGCTTTACCTGACAAGGTTCTGTAACCTGAGATAATTTGATCCATATTTGATCCGGCTACTATAAAATAATTGATATCCTGCCCGGCGGCTGACCAATATGAAGTTTCGGATTTACTACCTGGTTCGCGCCATTTAAGTTCAAACGAATTGTTAACGTGAAAGCGCTGCCACTCCACTTCTATCTTGTATTTTTTTCCTTTCTGAAGATTAATCCGACCCATATCGTGGGCATTTGCGTAAGGCGCCCAGTTGTTGATGACTAAGCTATCGTTTATCTTCAATCTGAATGTTCCGTCGGCATAACTGTAAAAAGAATATTCGCCGCTTTTATCGGGTAATAAATAACCGGTAAACTTTGCCGATTTAACCGGAGCATCCTTAACTACAGCTATGTCTGATGTTTTTTTAACATCTTGTTTTATAGGGTCCTTAAAAGAATCATCGTTGTACAAATTTAATGATAAACCTCCGTGTTCGCCCGCGTCATCCAACAACTGCTTTGCAGGTATAGAAACAATAGAATCCGGGTAACCGAACTTTGTATGTGCCAGACTATTCCATAATAAACCATATCCTTTTGTAGATACAAAAAAAGGAATATATACCTCTGTATTGTGCTGGTACAAATCCAGATCATATCCTTTAATATTCAGCAACCTGTCCTGATGTTGCCCCGAACCATAGATAGCTTCATCCAAAGGAGATTCAAATTGTTGTTGGATGGCAGATTGTCATTTTGGTCGTAAAAGACTACTACACCGGTAACTTTATTAACTTTTGCTTTTAACTTTTTGGTAGATATAATTACATCCTGATTATTTTCAGTTACTTCAAAAGGTGTTTTTGGCCAAATCTTATCTGCTGCAATTAAATTCTCTTTTGTTGAAAATGCATCAGCAAGTGTATATTTTACCTGCATGATGTTTTCATCACACACAATAATTTTGAGTTTAGCCTTGCCAAAAGTAAAATTGATACTGTTTGCATCCTTTTCGTAATTAGTCGTTTTTGTAAAACCAAATGACAAAAACAAAAAAGAGAAAACAACCCAATTGGATTTATTCCTGAAAATATTCCTCATGATACTATTTTTAAAATTTACAAAAATGAAAACAGTCTCCTTAAATTACACGAACATTCACTTGAGTATTTTGCAGTTTATGATACTCGCCTTACTATTGTAATAGGTTAAGATAATGTATTTTGGCTAGCCTGTTTTCTTGTTTACCAAAATGTCTGATTGCACAGTTTTCTGTTTTATGTAAATTCAGTTTACAAACCTAGTTTTGAAAAGCAGGACTGAACTAGTAACTACATTATTTATAAAAAATCTCCACTCTTGAAATCTGCGAATCCTCATTAACAGCAAATTTAAGGTAATGAGTGCCCGTGGTTTTAACTTCCATTGAATACAACAAAGGAACCTGGTAAAATTCGCCATTGCCATAATATGCTTCCGGGCTCGCATCCAGTTTCCGGTAATCACTGTCATTTGTAGAAACAAGGATATCAAGATTATTACATTTTTTGTTGCAAAAGGAGTAAACCTTCACTTTTTCAATCGTTCCCGGCACATAATAAACCAACTCGCTTTTAGCATCGCATTTCACACGAAACATATCTTCCTTATATTTGCGGTCGTCGGAGGTTGCAATGCTTACCTGGCCAGAGGTATAGATGATATTGGCATAGTTTTCCATATTGTCGACAAGTACATGGTTATTCACCTTAACGGCGTTTGAAGCTGCTGACATTGCTGAAACTCCGGCGATATTCTTTGCAGTTATTTTATAATAATAGGTTTTGCCAACTTTGGCTGTACAATCCGAAAACAAAGGGTAATACTGTGTGGATGCATCATCCACGTTATAACCGATAATTTTCCAGGGTCCTTTTACGGATTCCGAACGATAAATATCATAAGCTGAAGCGCCCATGCTGCCTTTCCAGGAAATGAAGGCCGGATTGCTTACAGGCAATAATTCGGGTGTTTTCGGAATTGGTATCGGCGGAACTTCCAGGCCACTGATTTCAAAAGCTTTACGGCGAAGCATATGAATAAAATTTGTGCCATCATATTCGTTAGCTGACTCAAAACCAGGCCATTGATACGATTTGAAACGGGTGTCCCCTTCGGAGTGCCAGTAAAAACCCCCTTTGGAACGGTGGTTGCGCAATCCCCATACCAATGCCCCGCTGATGGCTTTATTGGCAATAAATGAATCAAAAACTTTTTCCGTACCGGTGGTGCTGCTGAATCCGATCTCTCCGATTATATAAGGTTTCCGGTCTTTAATGATCGACAGGTTTTTCTCCACACTTTTAAGCAGGCTCACGGGGTTGCCATCGTAATGGTGAGACGAAACAATGTCGATGGCATCTTCCTCCAGAGAATATTCCTGAACAGAAGTTTGATTATCGATGGCGTAAAAGCCATCCATTACAAGGTGATTTTTATCAATGCTTTTAATATAACGGCATATTTCACGGGTCCAGGCTTCGGGGCTGCGAAGCTCGTTGCCGGTTTCCCAGCAAAGGATAGCTTTGTCATCTTTGTAGGCTACGCCGGTAATAGTATTTTTTCGGTTCAGCACATATTCAATCGTCTTTTTGATATCCTCTTTCAGTGGAAAATTACCCGGACATTGTATTTATTGGCATACGAAAGCACCAGATCCATAGTCTTAAATGATTCTTCGTTAAAAACGCCGGGCGCTTCCACGTAAGTGGGTACATCCTTTGGCTCTTTGTCCATCCTGACGGGAACAGTATAAATGCGCACCACTTTTCCTCCAAGTTGTTTATAGGTTTCGAAAGCATCGCGGATTTCAAATTCATCGGGCAGGCTGTACTGCTGTGACGCGGTAAACTCAAACTCATCCTCGTTGTAATTCAGCGTTGGCATATTAATCGAGAGGAACCTGAACTCCTTGCTGCCATCCATCAGTTTATTGCCTTTGCGGGATATAAAATTCTGCGGACCTGCCTGTGAAAATCCACTGTGAACAGAAATAAAAATAAAAAGGCTGAGCAGGTAAATTGTTTTTGTTTTCATATTGTTTTGATTATCAATGATTATTCCGGATTATACCAAATTTTAATATCCGGGCTGNNNAATAGTTTTTGTAGTTTGAAAGGATGAAAGAAAAATGTCATTTGCCATTGTACATTAAGTCATTAACTCTCATTTTGAGTTCGTCTTTAATGGTTTGATAATTCCAGTCGTCGGCGCTGTTCACCCGAATAATAACGGCTCCTGTTTCCAGTGGAATCAATGTTTCTACCGGGTTTCGCCTGAGTTTGTTCAAAACCATTTCTGATTTTAGCTTATAATCCTCCATATAAGCACTTCTGGCATAAATAGCTTCCTGTGCCTGAACGATTACGATATCAGGATTGGTTTTCAGGATATATTCGGGCATCACGGAACCGTGAAAGTGGTGGTTTGCCAGGAAAACGTTGGCTTTAATATCTTCCGGAAACCGTTCCAGTATTTTCTCCTGGTTCAATGCATAGGTGTCGCCACTATGGATGTATGTAAATCCATTATATGTAATTTTCAGTTCAAGAGATTGTGTATTTTCTTCATCGCCATCAGCAAAGCTATTCAGGATTTTTATAGTAACACCATCCTGCTGCCACTCATAACCGGTTGTGTATGTGCTATTATCGATAAATTGCCCGACATGGAAATCTTTTCTGATCTTCAATCCTTTATCGCCGCTGTCGTGGTCACCGTGGTAATGAGTGAGAATCAGCGTTTGTATGGTATCGATGTTATGATGCTTCAAAATGGGGATAATGAGGCTGTCGCGCACCCATTCTTTACCGGTATCAATCATCAGATACCTGCCGGTTGGCAAGCGCAAAAGCACTGAAGAGCCATGTTCCACATAAGGTGCCAGAATGATTAGGCCATAATGATTGGAAGATTTTAAAACTTTTATTTCCCCTTGCAGTGTATCATGGTCGAACAGAACCTGAAGAGTTTTAGTCCCGGGTACTTTGCCAGAAAGACTTTCAGAAGGAATTTTAAGCCAAATAGAAGATTCCTGGTAGGGATAAGCCGAAACCCTGTATGCAACAGGTTTTGAATCAATTAATACACCTTTAACTTTTTGGTTAAAATTGTCGATTTTATAAACAAGCTCGTTTGGATTATCCTTTAAAAACAACTGGTTGTGCGGACTTATTGAGAGTGCAGGATTAGCATTCTCAATTCTTATCCAGGCTATATCCATATTGCCCCAGCCGGGCATTAGGCCTAAAAGGTTAGATCCTTTGTCAAAATAAAATGGTTGGAGAAATTCGCCCCAATTCTTTGCCTGCGCAAACCCTATCGCAATAGTATCTGTGTTTTTAATAAGCGATTGTTCTTTGCTACCATCAACGGCTCTGTATTTTATCCGCATATTGTAATATCCATTGGCAGGTATTTTTACGTTCCATGTAACAGAGCCGGTGTTCCCCATCTTTACAAAACCTGAACCTTTCTCAAACCCGACAATACTACCATTTAAAGTATTGAATACATGATTTACCTGCCCTGAAAGCAAAAACGGTGCAAGCAGTAAAAAAAGTAAAAGATGACGTTTTTGCCTAATCATTACTGAAATTTAATCGATTGGTATTCAGGCATATTGAATGCTTTGAATTCGACAACAGGAGCTTCCAGTTGACCGGAAACTGGTGTTTTTACAGTTACAGTCTTCTGCTCGCCGGGCAACAGGCTGAAATAGTTATCGCTCCAATACGATGGAAGGATTTCCTGGTGCGAATCTTTGCCGGCAACCCAGATACCAATCATAAATGCGATAGTTTTACCCGTATTTTTCAATTTAACCTGATATGCTTTTTCAATGTTGCCAGGAATTAATTTCGCTGTTGTTATAAGTGTTGGCTCAGGCAGCAAATTCAATGCTTTGTAATTGTTTTCCTTGCTGATCCAATAAAGGTTTTCACTCAGAATTATCCCTTTTACGTCTTTTGCAACAAGCTTTAAAAACTGCATTTCGCTTGTTTCGGGAACCTTTATACCGGCAAGGGCAACCGCATCCGAAGATACATTTACATCAGCATTCATGCTCCAGGTTGTAACCATCGAAGTATTAATCAGCGAAGCTTCAACTTTTATCTTTTCGAGTGATTTTGAGGAAGTATTGATTAATGAAACACTTTGGTTATCTCTATTGTACTGAACGTGAATTGCTCCGCCAGCTTTTTTTACCCCATAATAACCGGCATGAGCCTGAAGGTACCAGTCGTAAACCTGCCAGGTTGCGCTGGGCCAGCTGGAATTTGATTTCCAAAGCAATATGCCGCTTGCATTAGACCATAACTGCCGGTTTATGGATTCGATACTGGCGCGATATACATCGTAGTTTACAATCTGGGTTTTGGAACTGTATTCTTCAAACCCTTTCATGCCTGTGGAATCGGGGGCACCGTAATAATTTCTCACCATATTGTCGTAGGAGGAGAATTTGCGGGCATCATTTCCCGGCCAGTCATTGGCATCGTGGTAAGCCCACATACCGTCGATAGGGAAGCGGCCAGGCTGCCAGGTTTTAGCAGGCTCAGGCATAAATTTTAAAAGACTTTGAAGTTCAGGAATGCCGCTGGGACCAATCTCGCTGCTGAAGCCATTCAGTTTAGGATGAGTGAAATAATCTTTTGGTTCTAAAGTGTGATACGGTCCTCCGCCATGCAAGCCATCGCCATCCGACTGCTTCAGGTAATAGCGGTTGCCGCGGGCATCGTATTTTGCAAGAATATCGTTCATTATCAACGATTCGCGGGGATTCGGGCCTTCGTTGCCACCGCACCACATAATGAGAGAGGGATGGTTACGGTATTTTTTTACAATCCCGATGGTAATTTTTTCAAAAAGTGAAATCTCAGGCTGGAATCCGGGGGTATTTTTAAAAGTTCCCCAGAAATCGTTCAGGAAATCCTGCCAGAGCAGAATACCATATTTATCGGCAGCATCATACAACGCTTTCGGAGCAACGCCGGTTGGCCCCCAAACGCGGATAATATTGAGGTTTGCATTGCGGGTAAGCAATATTTCTTCTTCGTAACGCTCAGCATTCCAGTTAAGCATCATATCAATAACCCAGTTGCCGCCACGCATGTATATTTTGCGGCCATTAATTTTAAATTCGCGTTCAGCGGAACCTATATAAGTTTCCATTTTACGAATACCTAGAAAGGTTTCAGCCGCCGCTTTTATGCCTGCCGTAGTTTCGGCTGTTAGTTTTACGCTGTAAAGATTTTGTTTGCCATATCCCGCAGGCCACCAAAGTTTAGGATTTTGGAGACTGAGTTTGGGAACATTGGTTTTATCAAAGAGTATTTCCTTGCTTTCTTTTGCCTGCAAAGTAACAGGAAACTGGAAACTAAATATTTCACTGCCAAAGGAAACGGAACCTTTCAAAGTTGTTTTCACAACAGATTTTGAATGATTTATCAGGGTTGCGGAAATGGTTATATCAGCCGAAGTGGTATCGGGCAGTTGTAGATCGGAACTTACATATAGATCGGTAATTTCAACAACATCGGTTGCAGTAATAAAAACATCTTCAGTAATTCCCATATCCCGGTCGCGGATAGCGGGTTGCCAGTCCCAGCCCATCACATCCCACTTGGTATAATCGTGGGCAATCATGCCATCGGCCATATTACAGCCCGGATCGGCAAAAGGAGTCAAAGGTTCAGGTGCAGGTTTGCCAGGATGGTTTGGAGGATAAATAGCCACTGCAATGGTATTGGAAGCACCTGGTTTAACAAATTGGGTAATATCAAACCTGAAAATACGCTCCATCCCTATCATTTGAGAGGTGTCAGCAATTTTCTTTCCATTGAGCCATACTTCAGCCTTGTAGTTGATTTCGCCAAAGTTGAGCCATATCATTCTGCCTTTAAAACTGGTAGGTACCGTAAATTCATTCCGGTACCAGTAATGGTTTTTCCAGGGGTTGTTATTTGGAATATGGCTGAATTTAAGCAGATCGTAATCCACATTGTATTCGTCGCTGGCATCGGGAATCAGCATATTGTTTTTCCCGAAAT
>CAJDUB010000047.1_pt1 | contig 9933 bp, 6 predicted proteins | sample 7390251 | NCBI WGS metagenome assembly CAJDUB01 (sample SAMEA7055665, study PRJEB34461) | soil metagenome | biome: terrestrial ecosystem; feature: Peninsula; material: soil | place: Antarctica | collected 2016
TGAATGATAAGGAAATCCGGCCAGTTCAATGTAAGCAGCAGCTCCATTAGCCCGTCGTGTGAGGATAATACCGAGTATCTCAGAAGCTTTTATAGCATCGGAGCCAAACGTTTCGTAAAAATCGCCTACTCTGAACAGCAAAAGTGCATCAGGATATTTAGCCTTGATGGTGTTGTATTGCTTCATGAGTGGTGTTACCACAATACCTTCCGAAACTTTCCCTTTAGCCACTTTTAAATTTAATTTTTACAATGGCAAATATAGGATTATCTGTCATGATTATGCTTTGATGAGGCAAAGTGTTGATAAATTTTAAGGATATGAGCACAAAAAAACTTATAAATTTGCCTTTTATTTAAGGAATATGCGGAAACTTAGTATGGATGAATTAAACAGGGTAAGTGTTGGAAAATATAATGAACTCGGCAAACTTCCTGTAATATGTGTTCTTGATAATGTAAGAAGCCAGCACAATATTGGTTCAATATTCCGGACTTCGGATGCATTCAGGATTGAAGAATTATATCTTTGCGGTATTACAGCTACTCCTCCAAACAGGGAAATAAACAAATCGGCCTTAGGTGCAACTGAATCTGTTAAGTGGCAATACTTTGTTGAAACCAGTACTGCCATAAAATTGCTAAAACGATCTGGATATAAGGTGATTGCAGTTGAGCAAGCAGTTAACAGTATAATTCTTGAAGATTATATTCCTGTAGCAGATGAAAAAATTGCTCTTGTTTTTGGAAATGAAGTAACGGGAGTAAGTGATTCCATTATGAATGATGTGGATGCATGTATTGAAATACCACAATTCGGAACTAAGCATTCTTTTAATGTTTCTGTTTCGGCAGCTATAGTTTTATATCATTTTTATACCAGGTTTAAACAAAAGCTGGATTAGAAGCATACTTTTTTGCTTACTATATTTATACGAATCTTTTTAAAAAATGAACTTAATGCATTGAATAAGAGATATATAAAATATGCAAATTCCGATATAAAGGTTTTTGGGAACTGAATTTATAATTATACTCCTCATCCAACGTATTCTAAGTATTCAAATAGCTCAATTTTTCATTATATTTGTGAGACAGTTTGATATTATTTTTAATCCAATACTTAGTTTATGAATAGTTTCTACAACATTTCACGATTGTCAATAATCGTTTTATTGATTACAGTATTTCAGGGTTTTCCTGTCAATACTTTCGCTCAACAAGATAGTGTTAATGAAAATATCCCATTTAAAGGATATTTTTATATACAACCTAATATGGGTATAAGCCAGTATTTTGGCGACATAAATCAGAAAGACTTCTGGAATCAAACTCCGCAATTTGGAGCAGGGATTATAGGAGGTTATCAACTGAGCCCTGTTTTTGGACTAAGGGGTCAGTTTGTAAAAACAGTATTATACAGTGAAAAAACTAATGTTGAGAAAAGGCTCATTTCTGATCTTTGGGATGGTGCTCTGAATATTACAGTTAATATAAACGAAATATTTGCTGATTATAATGATAAAAGGTTGTTGAATTTCTACCTTTTTACAGGGGTAGGCATTTCATCTTTTAAGTCTTATATAGAAACAATAAATCCATATTTGCCTTACCAAAAACACGATGATCGTCAGTATAGTTTTTTCCTTCCTGTAGGGGCAGGTGCATCAATACGAGTTAGCAACGCTATTTCTGTCAATCTTGAATACGGTGATCGTACTATATTTTCGGATACGAAACTGGATTTAACGGAAGGTCTTAATAAAAAGAACTATGATCATTACAGTTATGCGTCGGCAGGCTTGCAAATCAATTTTGGGGTTAAAGATACTGATGGTGACGGAGTAAGAGATAAAGATGACTTATGCCCTGAGACTTTTGGGAAATATAAATTAGCAGGTTGTCCTGATAAAGATAATGACGGCATTGCCGACAAAGATGATGACTGCCCGGATGTGGCCGGTAAAGCAGAATTTAAAGGTTGCCCTGATACGGATGGTGATGATATTATTGACAGCCAGGATGCTTGTCCTTACGAGGCAGGAAAGAAAGAACTAAATGGTTGCCCTGACAGGGATAACGATGGCGTTGCCGATAAAGATGATAAATGTCCTGATGTTGCCGGTATAAAAGAACTTGCCGGTTGCCCTGATCGCGATGGCGACGGGATAGCTGATATCGATGATTTATGTCCGGATGTGAAAGGACTGGCTCAATATAAGGGTTGTCCTGATACTGATGGTGATAGTATTCCTGATAACCTGGACAAATGTCCTGAAGTATACGGGATTGCTGCTAACGACGGATGTCCCGAGATTAAAAAGATCGATTATGCTAAAGTCATATATTTTAACTTTGACAAATCTGTGCCTGCATCTAAATTTATATCTGATCTTGATGAAGTTGTAACTCTTATGCAGCAATATACTGATCTGAATTTATCCATCGAAGGATATGCCGATTCGCAGGGACCTGCAGCTTATAATAAGGTACTGTCCGGAAAACGCGCAGAATTTGTAATTAACTTTCTCACCAGGAAAGGAATTGATAAAGATCGCTTAATCAAATCTTTTTATGGTGAAAGCAAACCTGCTGCTACTAATAAAACCTTTGAAGGACGTGCTAAAAACCGTAGGGTTGAAATTAAATCAATTAAATAATTGATAAAGAAAAGGGTTTTTAAAACAGAGATTGGTTTTAATACCGGTCTCTTTTTTTTGATTCTGTTTTTTACACCATATGTATGCACTATTTGTTACTTTTGTTATTGCACTTCATTTTGTGATTAAACTTTTTACTGACTCACTTACATGAAAGTCATATTAATAAATTGGGTTCGAAAAGGCTTAATTGTTATTTCAGTTTTGGTAATATATCTGGCTCCAAAAACAATTAAGGCTCAGCAGGGAATAGGAAATTCTTCTGCGTTGAATTACTTTTATATTCAGCTAAATTCAGGATTAAGTGAGTATTTTGGTGACTTTAACAAGGATAAATACTTGAATCAGAAGCCTAAGTTTGCTCTCGGAGTTGTTTTTGGTTACCAGGTCAGGCCTGTAATTGGGCTTCGGACACAATTCCTGAAAACTAATCTCTACAGTAAAAGAATGGATCAGAATACTGTTTTTAATTCCAATTTATGGGATGGAGCCGTTAATATCACTATCAATCTTAATGAGATTATTTTAAAGATCAGAGGTATTCAAAACCCTTACAGGTTAATTGATTTCTATCTGTTTTCAGGTGGTGGTGTTTCTTCCTTCAAGTCAAAACTTTCAGATTTAGAAACAGGTGAAATTTTCAGAGAACACACTCAATGGCAATATGAATTTTTTCTGCCTGTAGGTGCAGGTGCTGCATTCCGATTAAATAATAAGTTTTCAGTCTATTTGGAATATGGGGATCACATCATTTTTAATGGCACTAAACTCGACTTTACAGATAACAGTAAGAAAAATAACGATCATTACAGTTATATTTCGGCTGGTTTGCAATTTAGATTTGGATATAAAGATTCCGATAATGACGGAGTGCCGGACAAAGTTGATCTATGTCCTGAAACATTAGGAAAAGTTGAACTCGGCGGTTGTCCTGATTCGGATAATGATGGAATCGCAGATAAAGACGATGCTTGCCCTTATGAAGCAGGAAAAGCAGAATTTAAAGGTTGCCCTGATACGGATGGAGATGGTGTAATTGATAACCAGGATGCCTGCCCTGACGCAGCCGGAAAGAAGGAACTCAATGGCTGTCCAGACAGGGATAACGATGGTATTGCTGATAAAGATGATAAATGCCCGGAAGTTGCAGGCATAAAGGAACTTGCCGGTTGCCCTGACCGGGATGGAGACGGAATTGCAGACAAAGACGACGAATGCCCTGATGATAAAGGTCTGGCAATTTTTAACGGTTGTCCTGATACGGATGGCGATGGGATAATTGACAAGCTGGATAGTTGTATTTTCAATTCCGGAACAAAAGCATTCAACGGATGCCCGGATAGAGATAACGATGGAATCGCTGATAAAGATGATAAATGCCCGGATGTTGCCGGAAAAAAAGAACTTTTCGGCTGTCCGGATCGGGATGGCGATGGAATTGCAGATAATGACGATGCTTGCCCTTATTATAAAGGCTTGGTAAGATTTAACGGCTGCCCTGATACAGATGGTGATGGTATTCCTGATAACATCGACAATTGCCCTGATATTGCAGGCAGTATTGCTGATAAAGGTTGTCCAAAAGCCGTGAAAGGATCAATAACTCTACTTCAGAAAAAGGTATATTTTGGGTCTGGTAGCAGTGAATTTCTTCCTACATTTGGAAATACGTTGAGCCTTGATGAAATTGTTAAATCTATAAATAATAACCCGGAAGCAATTATAACAGTAACCGGATATGAAGATTCATCTGAAACCGGGACAAATGGTGAAAAGTTATCAGAAAAGCGAGCTGATTATGTTATTAATTATTTGAAGCAAAAGGGAATGAAATCTTTAAAAATAAAGAAATTATTCTTTGGAAAAAGTAAGCCGGTAGCTGGTAATAATACTACCGAAGGTCAGGCTCTCAATCGCCGGGTTGAAATTAAAATCTCAAAATAGACAATCTGATAAAACTTATAAAAAAGGTTAATGGGAGTTTAAGTGGTTTTTCTTATTAAAACTTCTCTCTATTAACATGATCTGCATTAATTCCCATTGTTTATTTATACTTTTAAGTATCATATTGTTGATAAATATTTTAAACATAGTATTGCATATGTGTAAAATTCTTATTTTTGTTTAATTAAATCATAGAAAGATCAATATTAATTTTGCAATAATATGTTAATCAAATAAGTATGAAACTCCGAAAAATTAAATTGTCACTTTTTGTTGTTATAATTGTCGTTCTTAATGCTATTCCGTTTTCTCTCAAGGCTCAGGATAATACAAAAACTGCACCTTTTAAAAGTTATTTTTATTTACAACCTAATGTGGGTTTAAGCCAGTATTTTGGCGATATAAACCAGAAAGACTATTGGAATCAGACTCCGCTATTTGGTGTCGGAATTATAGGAGGATACCAGTTGAATCCTATTTTCGGCCTCAGGGGACAATTTGTAAAAACAGTATTATACAGCGAAAAAACCAATGTTGACAGAAGGCTCATTTCTGATCTGTGGGATGGCGCTTTACATGTTTCTGTTAACATAAACGAAATTTTTTCTGATTATAATGACAAAAGGTTGCTGAATTTCTACCTTTATACAGGAGCAGGTATTTCATCCTTCAAATCTTACCTCGAAACACTGAATCCTCATTTACCTTTCGAAAAACATAATGAGCGACAGTATAATTATGTCCTTCCTATAGGAGCAGGTGCATCAATACGGGTTAGCAATGCCATCTCTGTAAATTTCGAATACACCGATCGCACTGTATTTAATTCAACCATACTTGATTTCACTGATGGTGGTAAAGGAAATAATGACCATTACAGCTATGCTTCGGCTGGTGTGCAAATAAAATTAGGCGTTAAGGATACCGATGGAGATGGAGTGCGTGATAAAGATGATCTTTGTCCTGAAACAGCAGGTAAAATTAGTCTGGGCGGTTGCCCGGATAAAGACAACGACGGCATTGCTGATAAAGACGATGCTTGTCCGGATGTAGCCGGGATTGCTGAATTTAAAGGTTGCCCCGATACGGATGGAGATGGTATTGTGGATAGCCAGGATGCTTGTCCTGATAAAGCCGGTAAAAACGAACTTGATGGATGTCCTGACAGGGATAACGATGGTATCGCTGATAAAGATGATAAATGTCCGGATGTTGCCGGCATAAAAGAACTTGACGGTTGCCCTGATCGCGATGGCGACGGAATTGCTGATATCAACGATGCATGTCCTGATGTGAAAGGGCTGGCTCAGTTCTCAGGCTGTCCTGATACAGATGGTGATGGCATTCCTGATAACAAAGATTCTTGCTCTGATGTTGCCGGAATTGCAGCCAATAATGGTTGTCCTGAAGTAGTTAAAGGCCCGATGATGGAAAAAGCTGTTTATTTCGCTGTAGATAAAAGTATTGTTCTGAAAAAAAATGTTAGCGATTTGAATGAAATTGTTGAATTTTTGAAAAATAATCCGGATGTAACAATCTCAGTTTCCGGATATGCCAGTGAAACCGGATCAGATCAATATAATATGCGCTTGTCGGAGAAACGTGCAGATAATGTAATAAATTATTTAAAGGAAAATGGAATTACATCCTCAAAAATTGAAAAATTCTTCTTTGGCAAAAATGATCCCTTAGCTGATAATAAAACAGCCGAAGGTCGTGCTCTCAACCGCAGGGTTGATATAAAGATTACAAAATAGCATAAAGATGAAATTTAAAAAAAAGGCTGATAGATTCATCAGCCTTTTTTATGTGAGCGCCTGTAAATACCAAGTAATCTGTTGACGGATTGATATTTTATGTGATTAATAAATATTTTATGTTTCACAATGAGAAAACAAAAAGCAGAGATTTCAAATTACTTATCTTCTCAATAACAAGCATAATATTCCATTCTTCCTGTGATTTCCATCTCAATAAACTCTGAAATCCTGTTTCCTGCTGTTTCGCAATACTATTAACATTCCTACCTGAACGCCATCTTGCTGATATAAAACACATTTCGTTTAGTGCTTTCCATAGCATTATTTCTGATAGTCTGATAACCGGTTGCTACAAAGTAATCATCATACCAGTGCTCAATAGTTCCAAGGTATTCATTATATGCCTGGTCAGTACTTCGTTTTGGTACCAGGGTTGTATAGGAAGTATTTTCAACAATTGTATTGCCTTTAATAGTTTTAAATGCCACTTTATTATTGGCATTGTAATAAAGAACTATGTCATCATTATTTTCGAAGAGACAATTTAACTTACGGTTCAGGTATTTAGTGAGTATATCACGCATCTCCATACCATTATTCCATAACATATTGCCACTACTGTCGAATCCTGCTACAAATGCATGAGAATACCGAAATCCGTCAAAAACCTGGTATGATGATGGAAATGCTCTGCCATAATAATCATACGACATTTGGGTATATGTATGGTATTCTGGTGAATACGCCTCAGAAGTAATTATAAACTGACCGTTATTTACCAATAATTCATGCATGATAAGTCTTAAATTCAGTGACCTGTCAGAAGTATTTGAATTTGTTTCGGAGGGTTGTTCAGCTTCGACTGACTTATCCTTCCTTCTGGCCGACCTGGTTTTAACCCGAAGGGCACTTGGATTTGTTATATACTTAAACGCATTGTTAAAACCGGCAAAATTGAAATATTTCACCTGACCGGCAACTCCATTGTTTATAGTTGCCGTAAAATATCCATCCGAAACGGGGGTTTTGTCTTCATTTGCATTATAATCTGATTGTCTGGTGTAATAGGGTGAATAGTAATTGTAATAATAGTTGTTGTAATAATAATCGTAATAGTCATATTGTCGGCGGGTGTTAGTAACGTTAAAACCGTAAGTGCCTGCCACAATTCCATTACCATCCTTATTAGGAATGTATTGCGCCGAGTTAAAATTCTTTTTCTCAAGCTGATCACTAAAATCAAATGTTTTTTTAAGTGCTCCGGCTGGATTATACTGATTTATAAATAAGTGGTTACGTGTCGAAGAATATTGGATTTTATAGGTTGCATACATATCCTGATTGGCAGTATCAACAGATATATCAAGTAATAAAGCATCATTTTCAGCAGTAATATCGAAATTTCGTTTCTCACCAGTAACCAAAGAAAATCCTATAATGCCAGGCTTACCTCTCCGGCTGTTGTAACCAATATAAGCTGTATTATTTGACACTTCAAAATCGACAACTTCTGCTTTATCAGGTATTGATGCACGATGTTCAGTAATTACCTGCAGACGGGGTATAATCATAAAAATAAAAATATTTCCGTCCTTATTCTGTTTGGTATCGTGAAAAAGCAAGTATATAGCTTCACTGGTTGACAAGCTTTTTAAATAAGTCACATTTTTGTGCAGAGGCACCAATCTATTCCATTTTTCTTTTAATTGGTCATCAGTCATCATAAACGACCAGCTAACACTGTCCTTACCGCTTTCGCTGATTGTTGGAAAGAAAACGCAGATTCCATTCTTTCCCGCAGTAACATAATTAAATGGATCACTACCTGCCGGGGCAGGGATTTCGAGGCGCAAAGGGCTGTTGCTCTGAGCATGAGAGATAAACGCTATTGTAATCAGGAAAGCAATTAAAAATAATTTCTTCATAAGTTTGATTTCACACTTCAAAAATAACAATTATGGAGGCACTATTATTTTATTCTGTAAATTAAATAATTGCAGGCTGCCTTTCGAAAAAAGCGGCCTTAGTTAAATAGTGATGTTAAGTATCTCATTTGCAATAGATTTACAAAATATATTATTGTTATTAGGCGAATTGGATTGATTAAAATCAATTGGTTCTCATATTTTAAAAAAGAACACAGGCAGAATTTCGAAAGAAATTCTGCCTGTGCTCCAGATCAATAAGAAAGAATTTAGACTAGTTCAAAACGATCTTCTTATATTGAACTGAATTATTAGCTTTATTGGTTATTTTAACAAGGTAAAATCCTTTTGATTGCGTTGTGATATCGAGCGAAATAATACCCTTAGCTGAAACTGTAGATTTTACTTGTTTACCCAGTGAATTAAATACAGCAATTTCCTGTGTTTCATTTGAAGGGTTTGTAATCTGTAATCTGCCGTTGCTCGGGTTAGGATAAATGGTTACCACGCTTTTCGATATTTTATTTAACCCAACATATCCAAGTACATTTACTTCTACATTATCAATCTGATAGGTAGTTGTTTGACTTGCTGATTTATTCCCGTCGTATACGAAAGCAACATACATGTTACCGGTATATGCTGAAACATCCAGATGGCCTGCATTTGTAAATGTTCCATAAGCATTTGTCGGAGTTGAAGGAATTGTAAACTCCCTGGTAACATCAGTCCAGGTTGCAGTAGTAATTCCACTTGTATTTTGATCATAGTCGGTGGAGATCCATATGGTTAAACCATCATGAGTCCAATACCCTACGTTTACATCAAAAGTTAAATCTGCAATTACAGTATCGGGTATAATAATTCCCGGGGTAATTAACCAAATCCGATCGGCACCTGTTGATGCAGACCCAAATGAAGTTACCTGGCCATATTTGTTTGCACTGAATTCTCTCGATTGCCATACAGCAGTTCCGCCTGTCTCAACATTGGCAGTAGTCCAACCGGCAAGTGCCATAGTGGAATTTGCCGTTGAATATCCAAAATCCTGGATATAAGGTAAATTCACGAAAACAGCTTCTCCCCGGTTTCCGAAAATGTGATTTAAGGTTGTATTTTTCGTAATTATGGCTGTTCGATCAGCTCCAGCTGTCCATTCTCCACCATCCCATCCAGCATTTATAAAGAACTTATATGCTAAATCAGCAACAGGGATATCCAATGCCATAGCTATAGAATAAATCATGTTTCCATCAGGATCCTTCATAATATAATCAAGATTTGAGCCGGGTTTTGCCCAATCTCCTGCCATTTTGCCGGCAATATACACAGTATCCTTTAAAGGGTCAAAACCTTTAACCAGTGACATATCCACATTAAATGTTACCACATATTTGGTTATTGTTGTAAACATCATACTCTTAGCAGTGGTAGCATTATCAGATGCATCTTCAACCGGATCTATAGCGGCATAATAAACTGTACCAATTGCGAAATCAGCAGAAGGAGTAACTGTAATTACTCTTTTTGCGGCGTCAATAGTAGCAGTAAAAGCAAAATCAGCACCTGTTGCGTCTGTTTCTTTCAACGTAAGTAAATCACCCACATTGGCATCGGTAATTTCTGAATCGTCGATATTACGGAT
>CAJDUB010000162.1_pt2 | contig 9782 bp, 11 predicted proteins | sample 7390251 | NCBI WGS metagenome assembly CAJDUB01 (sample SAMEA7055665, study PRJEB34461) | soil metagenome | biome: terrestrial ecosystem; feature: Peninsula; material: soil | place: Antarctica | collected 2016
AATTACCTCAAAATCTGATTATTCCTGAAAATGGAAATTAATCTCATCAATCCCCTCAATCCCCTCAATCTCATCAATCCCATCAATCCCATCAATCCCATCAACCAGACCAAATGAAATACTACGATATAAAAAACCCGGATCAAAAAGTATCATTGAAAGAGGCTGTTTTAAAAAGCATTTCGAGTGAATCGGGTTTATATATGCCTGACCGTATTCCTGTTTTACCCGTATCGTTTTTTACAAATCTTCCGAATCTGAGTTTGCAGGAAATTGCTTTTGAAGTATCAAATGCTATGTTAGGCGAGGATATCCCAGGTGAAGCGTTAAAGCAAATCATACACGAAGCACTTTCCTTCCCGATTCCGTTAAAACAGCTGGATGAAAACCTGTTTGTGCTTGAATTATTTCATGGCCCGACCTTAGCTTTTAAAGATGTTGGAGCACGTTTTATGGCAGGACTTTTTAAGTATTTTTTGAGTAACGAAAACCGGGAAGTTGTACTATTGGTAGCTACTTCAGGTGATACTGGCAGTGCTGTGGCCAAAGCTTTTTATAACATTCAAGGCGTGAAAGTAGTGATTCTGTATCCATCAGGCAAAGTAAGCGGATTGCAGGAAAAACAACTTACTACCATGGGCGGCAATATTACTGCCCTCGAAATTGATGGGAATTTTGATGATTGCCAGCGCATGGTGAAACAGGCTTTTGCGGATAGGGAACTCAATCAGAAACTGAATTTAACCTCAGCCAATTCTATCAATTTTGCACGACTATTTCCTCAATCTTTTTTCTATTTCAATGCATATGCTCAGTTAGGTAAAACGAAAAAGCCGGTAGTAATGAGCGTACCAAGTGGGAATTTTGGCAACCTGACTTCCGGTCTTATCGCAAAAAAAATGGGGTTACCTGTCCACCAGTTTATAGCAGCCACCAACCGCAACCATGCAGTGCCTGATTATTTAGATAGTGGTGAATATCAGCCTCAACCAACGCATCATACCATTACCAATGCCATGGATGTGGGTAATCCAAGTAATTTCCCGCGCATGTCGGCAATATACCAGGCCCGTCATCCGGCAATGGCATACGATGTAAAAGGGTATTGGTTTACCGATGACCAGACCCGCGCAGCCATGGCTGAATTGCAGCTGAAATATGCTTACCAGTCCGATCCTCACGGCGCTGTTGCATATGCAGGTTTAAAGGAATCGGGCTTCCTCAAAGTCAATACCGGGATTTTTCTGGAAACAGCTCACCCGGCTAAATTTCCTGAGGAAGTGGAGAAATCAACGTTGACTAAAGTGCAGATACCCGGATCATTAACAGAAATAATGAAACTGGAGAAGAAATCCTTTAAAATGGATGCAAATTATAATAGTTTGCTGGAACAACTTAACAATTTGCAATAAAATAATCTGCTATTTCATAATTAAAATCCCTACAAGCAGCCCGACGCCAACGCCGGCAATACCTGTCAGCAGTTTCTGGCCTTTTGAATTCCATTTTTGCTGTTGGATGTAATCATGTGCCATATCAATGCTTTTTAACGATTGATCCAGCGTGGTTTGAGTAAATTCAAGGGTTTTCTGTGTGCCGGCAAGAGATTTCTGGGAATATGCAATCATATCGAGAGATACTTTTTCAGCCTGTTTACTGTTATCAAGTAATTTATTGTAAGCTTCCTCGTGCTCATTTAAACGTAACTCATAGGCTTTCAGTAATCTGGAACATGTTGAATCGTTGTTTTCCAAGGTAGCTTTATGGATGTTTTTATAAAAATTGTACCTAATTACATTCATAGCGTACACTGAATCACAGTTAACCGTAATTGTGTCACCTCTAACAAAAAGAAGGGGCGAGCCGGTAGAACTGTAGTAATCGGCAGGGATATTTTTTATGTTTCCACTTTGGCCAAATAAATTAGTCATTATAATCGTGGAAAAAATTAACAAAGTGTATAAACGTTTCATAAGACCGTATTTATAAATGGAGTTTTCCCTCAGCCAGTAAATTTACCGGGAATACATCACCATTTGAGTTAAAATTTTTGCAGGCATTAATTACACAATCAAAGCCCACTCCGATTTTCGGAGAAAGTATTAAATATTAAACTTTTTGGCTGCTTCTATTAAACTATCTTTGGTAACTTCATTTTTCTTAATATCAGCCTTAAATTGCTGTAATTCATTCCAGTTGGCTGCTTTGCTTTTTTGTTCTTCAAGTTCGAGCAAATCGCGGTTAGCCTTTAAAATTCTCAATTCATTTTCACTAAAATCAAGTTTCTTAATAACTCCATCAATCGACTGCTGTGCAGAGCGTAAACTGTCGTTTGCAACCTTAACTTTTGCACTCACATCATTCAAAGTTTTTACGGCCTCATTTAATTTGCTGTTGCCGCTAAAAACGAAGTAAAACAACACTATCAGCAGAACAACTGTAACAATGCCTAATATTTTATTGAGATCTGTCATGGCTTGTTTGGTTTGGATAGGTTAATAAAATAGTTTTCAATAACATACGCAATAAACAATTGATTCCAGTCAAATGTTTTTCAGAACGGTACTTAAAAATAATTAAATGTCTAAATTTTGTAATTATAATGGGTATTCAAAAATGCAACAATCTTTTGTCAGGTTGAGCGGTTCCGATAGCTATCGGAACGAAACCCAATATAAACTGACTAACATGGCTCATTTTTGAGATGAATGAGTGCATTTCGACTACGCTCAATGTGACAGTAAGACAAGTTAAACAATTGAATTGGTTTTTAATTTTAGATAGTCTCTAAACTATTAGTGGTGATAAACAGCAAAGTCCGGTTATAAGAACTATCAGTCTATTTATAAAAATGATAACTTGTCTAGTAACTACCTAGCCTGATAAATGCAATGAGAGATGAATTCCGGCCACAGATTACACAGATTACGCAGATAAATTAATACCTGAGATCTGTTTTTTTTGTTCTGAATGCTGCTGAAAGTAGTTCCAAATCTGTGCAAACCATTGTAATCTGTAGCGAAACAGATTATTCTAAGATAGGATAGTTACTATCCTTTTAACTAAGTGGATTATTTTACTTTGGGTTGCACAGGAGGATTGTGATTTGTGCCTGTAGTATCAGCTATCTTATAAAGCTTGATAGTGAATTTCTGATCTTTTACGGCTTCAATGATTTTCTTTTCAAGAAGCAAATCAATATATTCCTCCTTAAGTTTGGCATTTTCTTTTTGAGCGTTTGTATTTATGGTTTTATATATAAATGCTGCTCCGATAATGATTGCAACTGCCAGCGCCGCGATCGCTACCCAGCGTGTAAAAAGATCGCGCCGGGGTTTTACTACCTGAGTTTTTTTGCCGGCAACCGAACCTGCAAAATTCACCATTTCCTTGTCGCTGGCTTCAAAAGTAATGTTCACATTGATGTGCCTTTCGAGTATTTCCTCGAAATAGTCAACAATGGTATCTTTAATCAGGTAATCAAGTGCTTGCCTGGTCGGAGCATAATTGATGTCATTGGTAATCACCAGTAATGTGAACTCAATTCGCAGCGAGCCTTCCTTTTCTCTGTAATTGATAAAATAAATCTGAGTATTCTCATGAGTTATTATGCTTCTTTCAATGTTGGATCGAAGGAATTCCTGTATCGGATTAGCTGATTCCGGCCTGATTTGACTGTTGCTTTCACCATATTTTGTTAACTCACTTCTCAAAAGATCACGCAACTTCTCAAATGACGAATTTCTATCCCTTATCTGTATGGAATAACCTATTTCGCGGATGGTTAATGAGGTTTTATTCGTGATGTTAAGCATGTGATAAGTATTGACTATAGGCGCAAGCGGTTGTGAAAGTTTGATAGTTAATTGACAATATGGCAAAAAGTAATATTTATGAGTTGTGAATTTGTGATAAAGATTAGGGGTAAATCTAACCAAATAAGAGATTTGATAAAAACCGATACTATTATAAATCGATTTGATTAAATTCACTTTTATACATCATATTACAAAGATTTATTGCAATAGGTTTCCTTTATAGTATTGATAAAACCCTTATAACTCACTTTCCCTCCGTATCTTTGCAGCCTTTAATCCAGGATTATGAAATTTGAGCAGTACAACTTTGCCCCCGAAATAAAACAAAATATTGAACTGTCAGGCTTCCGTCGTCCGACCGATATACAGTATAAAAGTATCGGCCCGATAATGCATGGCGATGATGTATTGGCAATTGCCCAAACCGGAACCGGTAAAACAGCTGCCTTTGCCATTCCTGTGATTAATATGCTGCATGAAAACAAATTTTCGGGCAGGAGCACTGGTATTAAATGTATTGTAATGGTTCCCACGCGCGAACTTGCATTGCAGATTACCGAAGTTTTCCAGGCAATTTCAGCTCATACCCGGGTAAAAGTTTTCTGCCTGATGGGCGGTGTGGAGCAGGATCCACAGATTGAACGACTCGAACAGGGAGTTGATATTATAGTTTCCACGCCTGGCCGAATGTTCGATCTTGCAAGTCAGGGTCATCTCGACCTGAGCCAAATCGAAATCCTTATTCTCGACGAAGCCGACCATATGCTCGACCTGGGTTTTATTAATGATATTCAACAGCTTGTTAAGAAATTACCTCGCAAACGGCAAACGCTTTTTTTCTCGGCAACAATAAATCCATACATTAAAAATGTTGCTTATTCATTGGTAACCAACCCCATACGTATACAAATTTCACCCAAAGATCCAGTTGCCCGTAATATTGAGCATTCGGTAGCTTTTATCGAAATGGACGACAAACGCTTTTTCCTTGAGCGGCTGGTGAATGAAAACCCTGAAAGTAAGATCGTAGTATTTGTCCGGACGAAGGTGCGTGCCGAGCGTGTAAACCTGGCTATGGAAAAGCTCAATATTAAATGCGAAACTATCCATGGGGATAAAGAACAGCTTGACAGGCTCCAGGTAATGAAACGGTTTAAAAACGGCGAGTTCAAAATATTGATAGCCACTGATGTAAGTGCGCGTGGCATCGATATTCCGAATGTAGACTTTGTGGTGAATTATGATCTTCCAGAGAAGCCCGAAAACTACGTTCACCGCGTTGGCCGTACAGGCAGGGCCGATAAAAAAGGAATTGCTGTTTCTTTTTGCAGCAACGACGAAAAACCCTTACTCGAAGAAATTGAAGAATATATCGGTAAGCCCGTTGTAGTAATGGAAATTAAAAACCAGGATTACAAAGAAACCCTTGCCTTTACAGCCGAAACCAAATCGGACTGGAAGACCTTACTTCGTGATGCAGAAGAAGATGAGAAGAACAGGAAAAAGAGGAAAAAGAAGAAGTAGAGTGGGTGACTTGGTGAAAAGGGGACAAGGCGAAGGGGAGACAAGGAGAAGGGATGAAAAAGAGAGATCTGTTAACCAAAACACAAAAATCAGAGTATCCGGGCAGGTTTCAGAAATTGTTCTAAGCTAATCATAATATTGCCATTTTTGCTTACTTTTATCCAAAAATACAGTATTCTTTAATGGAAAAAACTGATCCGAAAATCGAGCCTGAATGGTTAGAAGTATTGCGGCCGGAATTTGAGAAACCTTATTTTACTGAACTGAAATCATTCCTGCTGGAAGAAAAAAAGCTGTATCAAGTTTATCCTCCCGGCAACCGGATATTTGCGGCATTCGATTATACGCCTTTCAGCAAAGTAAAAAAGGTGTACTCCTGTTAAATGCAACACTTACCGTGCGTGCCAACCAGGCAGGATCGCATCAGAGGCGTGGATGGGAAAATTTTACTGATGAAGTAATCAGGCAACTCTCGGCACGACATACCGGACTGGTTTTTATCCTGTGGGGAAGTTATGCCCAGGCAAAGGAAGCGCTTATAGACACCTCCAAACATTTTATTCTTAAAGCTGTACATCCATCACCTCTGTCAGTTTATCGCGGGTTTTTCGGCTGCCGGCATTTTTCAAAAACCAACGAGCTACTTATCAAAGCTGGAAAAGAACAGGTTGATTGGAATCTTATGTAGAGCATTAGACAAAATATTTTAATTGTAAGTTGTTATTCAGAACATTAAATAGTAGTTTTGAAGATAGAAACTGTGAAACCTGAAACTCTGAAATCTTGAAACCAGTAACTTTGAACTCCTAACCCCCTAACCAAAAAGTATTTGAATAATGAATAATGAACAAGGAATATCGAATAATGAAGTAAGACCCTCGAACGCTCGAAACTTGTTGAACCTTGAACGCGCAGCATTGAACGCCGCAGGCATTGAACTTTGAACCACTAAGTCACTAAGTTCACTATGAATAACTAAGTAACTCCAAATCCTAAATGAACACCGAAGCTCAATGGTATATTTCACTTCAAGACGAAACTGTACAATGTACGCTTTGTCCGCATAACTGTGTTCTTAAGGAAGGGAAATCCGGAATCTGCAGGGTAAGGGTCAATCACGATGGTAAATTGTTCACGGAAGTAAATGGGTTTGTTTCCTCTATCCATTTCGATCCTATCGAAAAAAAACCATTGTATCATTTTTATCCCGGATCGACAGTCCTGTCAATCGGAACTTATGGTTGTAATCTGAGATGCTTCTTTTGTCAGAATTGTGGTATATCACAAACTGCAGTTGAACCGGAATTGCCTCGTTCATTTTATACACCCGAACAAATAGTTCAGATAGCAAAAGGAAAACCCGGAAATATTGGAATTGCATTTACCTACAACGAGCCGGTTGTTTGGTTTGAATATATGTATGATATTGCCCGCCAGGCAAAAAAGGCCGGTCTGAAAACCGTAATGGTAACAAATGGATTTATAAATAAGGAGCCACTTGCTTCATTACTCGAATATATGGATGCCTTCAGTGTTGATCTGAAATCATTCGACGAAGATTTTTATAAAAAAGTTACTTCTTCAAAACTACAACCGGTAAAAGAAACACTTAAACAAATAAGCATTGCAGGCAAACACCTCGAAGTTGTAAACCTTGTTATTCCCGACCTTAATGATGATGAAAAATCTTTCAGAACCATGACAAAGTGGATTGCCGGCGAACTTGGGCGGGAAACGGTATTGCACATTTCCCGTTATTTCCCGTATCATAAGTTTACAGCAGCAGCTACGCCTGTTTCATCCATCAGCAAGCTAAAGCGAATTGCACAGGAGGATCTGTCCTATGTTTACGCTGGCAATGTAAATATGGAAAGTAATACTACTAACTGTCTGCATTGCAATAGTATACTGATAACGAGGCATGCTTATGAAGTGAACACGGAAGGCCTTGATTTGGAAGGCAGATGTAAAGCATGTGGAAAAATATTTCTTAAAAAAACATAATTTTGTTTTCAGATTAAAATTGTTTAGCCTACTTTTGAAAATTCAGAAGCAAATAATTATGTAAATCAGAACTTTTAATGTTTCAAAAGATATTTCATGCGATTACAAAATAAAACATTTATCATATTAATATCATTAATTTTCAGTTTATACGGAAGTATTGCTGTTGCACAAAAGCTGGTAAGCGACCCGGCCGGAGGAATGGATGAAAATGAACTGGAGGCATTAGAAAGTAAGCTTCCATTGTCAAATTCCCCTCTGCCATCAGCAATGAACATTTCTTTACTGAATCAATATTACACAAGCTGGGATACTTTATATGTTCGTCGTTATTCAGAAGTGCCACCTGCTGCCGACGACCTTACAAAACTCCCTTTGTTCAATGATAATTCTACCGGATTTGTATTCCCGATCGAAGGGATGATGTTATCACCTTTCGGGAAACGTGGCCGACGCGTACACTCAGGAGTTGACATAAAACTTGAAGCAGGCGATCCTGTAGGCGCCGCATTTGATGGAGTTGTAAGGATGGCACGTAACTATTCAGGATATGGCAATTGTGTTGTAATCAGGCACTACAATGGTTTGGAAACCTTGTATGGCCATCTCTCGAAAATAAAAGTTAAAGTAAACGAGCCGGTTAAAGCTGGTGATATTATCGGACTAGGTGGTCGCACAGGCCGTGCATCCTGTAATCATCTTCATTTTGAAACAAGGTTTCAGGGCAAGGCATTCAATCCAAAGCAATTAATTAATTTCGATTCCTACAGTCTTGTTTCTGATACGTTTAATATTACCAGTTCTACCTATGGAATCTCGCGCGATTATATTCCGGGTACTTCAAATACGGAAATAGTTGCGGATAACAGCAGCACAAAAACAAAATCGACAAAATCGACAAAATCCAAAAAATATCATACTATTAAAAGTGGTGACACACTTAGTTCCTTATCCAGAAAATACGGAACTTCAGTAAAACAACTTTGTTCTATCAATGGGATTAAACCAGGTAAAACATTGCAGCTTGGAACTAAATTAAGAATAAAATAGATATTCCAACTGCTTTTATAATGTATTTCGGGGCCGGAATTATCCGGTCTCTTTTTTTTTGTAATTTTATCCCAAAACAAATCCTGGATTATTTTGTCGTTTATCACCAGAAAGGTTGCTATCAACATCCTATTGAATCTACTCCTCATTATCTTGTTTTCAGGTTGCAATCCTGTACTCAATATTACGGGTATGGATATCAGCAGCATATATACCGGTAATAAAGAAAATACATTGCAAATCAAACAATTATACAATATAAACGACAACATATCAACAATCAGCATAACAATTCCCGCCGGCCTTATTCAGCCGGACCCGGGCACAAAGAAATATACAAAAAAAGGAACTTTGAAATACGAAGTGGTAGGTGAAGGAAAGCGTGTAGCACTTGTTGACAGCGCAACTTTCGCGATTGCTGATACATCTGAATATATAAGTTCTTTTATTCATACCTGGACTTTCAGCGCACCTTTGGGGATGAATTATTTTATCAAAGCTACGTATACAGTCCCGGGAATTATTGATGATTATCTATTGCTTGGATACTTCAGTAAGAAAAGCCACTTAAGTCAATCGTGGTATCAGTTTCAGCGTGAATCGGGTGAATATTCATCCGGCAATATTTCAGCATTCCCGCAGCCTTTGCGTTTAGTTTCCGAAGATACAACCCACAGAAATTTTCAGGTGAAAATGTATTCAAGGGATTTTCCCACTCCGTATCCTCCTTTCGTTGAAAGATCGCGGACAACTTTCAATTATAAGCCTGACAGCACTTATAACCTGGAATTCAAAGCCGGTAAAACAATATATTTTACGCCCGAAAAAACCGGATTCTATTTCTTCCAGGCTGACACATCCGTTTTAGAAGGACCATCTCTTTTTCTTATGGATACAGGTTTTCCTAAAGTTACTATGCACGCACAAATGCTCGATGCGTTGCAATATATTACGTCAACAAAAGAGTTTCAGCAATTAAGCGCTTATAAAAACCCCAAAATAGCTGTAGATAGTTTCTGGATTGCTAATGCAGGTCGCTCTGATATTGCCACTGAACTTATCAGGAAATATTATCAGCGTGTTGAAACTGCCAATAAACTCTATACTTCATATACTGATGGCTGGAAAACCGACAGAGGAATGATATTTATTGTTATTGGAAAACCATCCATTGTGTATCGGAGTTTCGGGCAGGAAGTATGGGTTTATGGCGATTACGACGATATCAGAGCGCTGAGATTTTATTTTAATAAAGCGGAAAACCCATTTACTGACAACGATTACGTGCTTGTACGCAACGAGTCCTATAAGGCTCCATGGTATCAAAGTGTTCAGGTTTGGAGGAGGTAGGAGAGTTAAAAGTTAAAAGTTAAAAGTGAATAATGA
>CAJDUB010000049.1_pt1 | contig 9756 bp, 11 predicted proteins | sample 7390251 | NCBI WGS metagenome assembly CAJDUB01 (sample SAMEA7055665, study PRJEB34461) | soil metagenome | biome: terrestrial ecosystem; feature: Peninsula; material: soil | place: Antarctica | collected 2016
TCATTAAAGAGATTGCGGACGAGGATTACCCAGAAGCAACAAAAATTACACTGGTCATGGATAACTTCAAAACACATGTGGCATCGGCTTTTTATGAAACTTTTGAGCCAGAAGAAGCCAAACGTTTATGGGATAGGTTTGAGTTTATATATACACCAAAGCATGGCAGTTGGTTGAACATGGCCGAAATAGAATTGCACGTTTTAAATGGACAATGTTTAAACAGACACATTGCAACATTTGAAGATGTTAAAGACGAAGCAAAAGCGTGGGAAAACAATAGAAATAATAAGGATTGTAAAATTAACTGGCAATTTACCAATGGGAATGCAAGGATTAAACTCAAAAGACTTTATCCGTCAATTCAAAGTTAACATAACACTAGTAAATCAGCTACATATTTGATAGCAAATTTTTATAATAACAATCAGTTATTAGATGAATTAGAAAATATACAAAACACAATAGTATTGAAGAAATAGAAGGATTAAAATTCTTATTCGATAATTATGAAGAAAAATCCTAATGTCAAATATGTTAGTATGAATATTGGTTATACAATACTCATTATTGGTGTAATAGGTTTTTTTTACTGGATTATTTGTGATAAAGATTTAGTGTTAGAATTCAGTTTAATACTAATGATTGATGGTGCTTTTTTATTAGCAGAAGCTAATTTAGAAAAATTACATTACACTGAAAAGGAACCTCTTACTTTACAAATTGTTTTGATCTGGGTGCTGTTTTTTGGCGTTATAGGTGCGGGTCTATATGGATTAATTTACGGAAATCTTCATGGGAAACTAGTAATAGAATATACTGGCTTTTTAATCACATTAGCAGGAAGTGTATTAGTCATTATGATTTCGTCATCAGAATAATTTTGGTAAGGATAAATTATACCGTATTTTGAAATTTGGGAAAGCAATATGTTTAGTGATGAATAAAAAACATGAGAAAAGCCAGACAAGAATTTCAGTCAGTACAACTTTGACTAACTAGAAGGACTTATCGGGAATTACCTTCAAAGAACATGACATGAGTACGTTGAAAATCAGATAATTTAAGTAAATTTGGAAAGAATTACGCGCTATAATAAAAGCTGTAAAAATTAGCGGGTGAAGTCCACAATTGAAATCGTGTAACGCTTGCCGTCATTGGTGTGGGTTGACAGTGAGAAACCACGCAGGCCGGCACTTTTCAAAACTTCAACCCTTAGAGAATGAAAATTTACTTTAAATACTTTTCACATTTTTTCCAGAATGAGAAAAAGGAAGGATGATTACCTGTAACCTCTGGAAACATCAATTGCCTGCTTTCTTTTACTCCGGGAAAGTGATTACTGGTTGGATGTTCTTTGAATATAATATGCGTGCTGGCAACAGCAGGGTTAGGATATAAATCAACTATATCTGAAATTTCGCCACTGTAAAGTTGCATGCCGTCAATGTTTTTTGATAGGTCAATGATAAACTGAAGTACTTTTTGACTAACGGGATATTTTTTAAAATGAGAGGGTTCAAGCAGTAAAACCCTGTTGGCATTTTCTCCTTTGTGCCATTCCACATCAAGGTTGTACGAATTGTATATGAAAGTAGGTAAAGAGCTGTCAATTTTAGGAAATTCGGTAACAGGTAAAGTTGTTTGCAATGTAAGACTGATAGTTGTTTGTATATTTTCCGGCACATCCATCGCTATAATTTCCTCATAACTTTTGTCCAAAAAACTATACTGCTGTTTGCTGAAAGTGTACTTATTTACATTCTCCTGATTGAAATAATATTTTTTAGAAGCGAAAGCAGCAGCTACCCATTGCCAACTGCAATTGTTGCTGGCAATATCTCCATCCAGCAAATGGTAATACATCCATCTGGAAGGTTGCAACCAATGTGCTTTTGCCATATTGCAAACCATTGAAGCAGTATACATTCGTATATGATTGTGCATATAGCCGCTGCTGTATAATTTTTTTATGTGTTCGTCTATGACATGAATACCAGTTGCTGCATGTTCAACTGATTCAATCATTTGATGATGCCGCACATCTGGTTGTGGCTGTTTAAGGTCATTCCAGATAGCATCACCGGTATGCTGCCAAACGCGTTGATAATATTCGCGCCATGCCAGCTCCTGCAAAAATTTTTCTATCTGATAAGGCTTGAACCCCTTTTGCAATACACTTTCCATCACCTGCTTTACGGAAATTACCCCTCTTGAAATGTAGGGTGATAAATAAGTGACAGCGCCATTCGTAAAATTCCTTGTCTTGCTGTATTGAACGGGATTTATGTGTTTCATCCTTTCCAAAATACTATCATAGTTTGTTGGAAAGGAAATCGTTGGGTCTTGTTCCGTTTCAGAAAATAGGTTTAAAGGCATCTTATCGCTTGCTTATTTTGTTGTGGGTAATACTTCGCTGACGGCTACATTTAAAACGGTCAATATAATTATCACGCAGCGCTTCGTGTTTGGTGGACCGCCCTTTGGTGCGCTCACGCCATAGTTTAAAACTTGAGGGTTTCAGCTCTTTACGCATCAGTTTTATTACATCCTGCTGCTTCAGGCCAAACTGTATTTCAATGGCTTCAAAAGTCGTACGGTCTTCCCAGGCCATTTCTATAATACGGTCAATATCTACTATACTTAAATTTGCTGATATTGTCATTTTGATTATTTATTTGCTTTTATTCATCCTGCATTTATCACTGCAATATTTTACTTCGTCCCAAACTTTTTCCCATTTCTTTCGCCAACTAAATAGTCTGTTGCATGCCACACATATTTTGACAGGCAGGTTTTCCTTTTTTATTTGTTTCATTAAATACGAATCAGTTTTTTCTCTCTTAAGGTATCCAGTGTCAATATATTTCCTTCGTTCAGATTCTTGTAAGCCACCACATCGCATAAAAAACCTTTATGGTCACCACCTTCAAAACTGCTGATTACTTTTAGCTGCATAACAGCCAGACAATTTTTTAAAACATAAAAATTATTCCAGTCCATCAACTCATTTCTTTTTCGAAGGCGACTTATTTTATCAATGCTTTTTCCTGATTTTTTGCCTAATAAATCAACCAACCTGTATTGGGTGTCTGCAAGCAATTGCAACACAAATTCACCCGATGCTTCAATATTTAATAAGGTTTGTGTTCCATGATAAATGCCACATATAAATCGCTTTGGCTGCATACTTATCTGCGATGCATAGGTGATAATGTGCATGTTGTGGGTTTCGATATTTTTACTGCTAATGCTGTAAACAGGCAGGTTCACCCGGTTCCAGGGTTTCTTGCGTATCATAAGCTGTTTAAATATTTTTCTGCATTTACTAAATGGGTATCTCTTTTTTCTTCACTCATTTTGTCGAATGTTCGCACCAGCATACCCAGCCTTGGGTTTTGCAAAAAGAAACTTCTATGCAAATGCATAAAACGCCAGAATAATCCATCCCATACCTGCTGCCAATCCCCTTTCTCATAGTCACTCATTTTCATTAAATAATTGCTGCCACTTATATATGGCTTGGTTGTCATTAATCCGCCATCGGCAAACTGCGTCATACCATATACGTTGGGTACCATCACCCAATCGTAAGCATCAATAAATAATTCCATAAACCATCGGTGTACTTCATCCGGATCAAACTCGCAAAGAAGCATAAAATTTCCCAACACCATCAGTCGTTCAATATGATGGCAATAGCCGGTTTTTAAAACTTTTTTAATGGTGATGTCAATGGGTAGAATTCCGGTAGTTCCTGTCCAGAAACTTGCAGGAATTTTTCGTTTAAATTTCCAATAATTAGTAGTGCGCTGTCTACTGCCTTCCCGCTCATATACAATACGGATAAATTCGCGCCAACCCATAATTTGACGAATAAATCCTTCCAGTGAATTTAATGGAGTATTCTTTTTTTCGGCATGATTTAATACCGCAGTTATAATCTGTTGAGGGGTAAGTAATCCTGTATTGAGCATCGGAGTAAGCACCGAGTGATGTAAAATATTTTCAGCAGCAACAATCGCATCTTCATAAATTCCGAATTTTTCAAACCGGTTTTTCAAAAAATCATTCAGCCATTCTTCTGCTTCTTTAAAAGTAGCTACAAAAAAATATGGGGATTCTGAACTTCCATAATTTTGCGAAAAATGTTGCTTCACATAGTGCGATGCTTCTGTGATGTAGCTATTTGTTAGAGGGAAATTAACCACAGGCACTACTTCCTTTTTAGGAAACTTCAATCGGTTATCCGAATCAAAAGTCCATTTACCACCCCTTGGCTTGCCGTCAGCTTCCAATAACAGTTGGCGCTGCTTTCGCTGCTGAACATAAAAATCAGTTTGAAAATAAGTTTTCTTTTTACTGAAATATTCAGCCACTTCATTCATTGTATTCAAAAAGGATGGCGATGCGTAAACAGTTAATTCAATCGCATATTTTTTACAAGTTGTTATGATGCGTTTAATCAGCCAGTTATCAGCTACATCTGCCAGATGAATATGGGTGATTTTTTGCTGCGAAAAAAAGGCAATCAATTTACGTACATCATTTCGTTCATCGGTTGTATCAATATAATTAACCGCATAATTTTGTTCATTTAACCAGGCCTCATAAAATTTCATGCCGGAGCGATGAAGGATGAGTTTCTGTTGATGAAAATTATATTGCCGAAAGAAAAGCCATTCTTCAACGAGATACACTTGCTTGTTTTTTTGCAGGGCAGGGTGCTGCTTAAACAACTGATGGGGAAAAATTAAGGTGACTTCACTCATAGTCTTTTTAAACAATATGCGATCTGTAATGTTTGGTTAATCAATCAATTAATTTAACCTGCATGGCATCTTACAGCATTTCAGAAATAGAATCATGGGAACGTTTTTACCGGTCTAATTTTATCAACAGCCTTGCCGGCTTTAAGTCTGTAAACCTTATTGGAACTGTAAATACAGCAGGCCAAACCAATCTGGGTATATTCAGCAGTATTATTCACATTGGCTCTAATCCACCTTTAATTGGCTATATTAACCGGCCTGTAAAAGCATCCCCACATACACTGACTAATATTGAGGCAACAGGAGTTTACACCATCAATCATATTCATCCTTCCTTTGTGCAGCAGGCGCATCAAACCAGTGCAAAGTATGGCGCTGGCATCAGTGAGTTTGAAGAAGTTGGGCTGACACCTGAATTTCAGGAGAATATTGCAGCCCCATTTGTTAAAGAAAGCAACATCAAATATGCACTGTCGCTGCAGGAAATAATCCCGATAAAACTGAATGATACTTTTCTGGTAATTGGCAAAGTTATATCCATACAAATTGAAAAGGACATTGTATCCGAAGATGGATTTATTCATCTCGATAAAGTAAATTGTATTTGCAGCAATGGTATTGATGGTTATTATACAACGGAATTATTAGCGCGTTATCACTATGCCAAACCCGGCATTCAACCACAAAAAATAAATTAGCATGGCATCGCGAACATTTTTATCTGCCCGTTGGGAATACCTCGCTATGTTTAATTATGAAGTGGATGCTGCTATATTGAAACCACATTTACCTCCTTATACTGTGCTGGATTTGTATTACGGAAAGGCAATAGTGAGTGTGGTAGGTTTTCTGTTTAACAATACCAGAGTTATGGGTATCAAATGGCCTGGCTTTGTAAATTTTGAAGAAGTAAACCTGCGTTATTACCTTAAATATTCTGATGGAAATGAATGGAAGCGGGGCGTAGGTTTTATTTCTGAAATAGTGCCACAGTTTTTAATTTCAGGCATCGCTAACTTATTTTACAACGAGCATTACAGTACGGCTAAAATGAGTCATTCCATCAGCCATAACAACAATGAATTAGATTTAACTTACAACTGGAAAAAGAAAAATCAGGGTTGGAATCTGATGTGGGTAAAAGCCAATCCTGTATTGAAGGATATTGTGCCAGGCTCTGAAGAAGAATTTATTTTCGAGCACTACTATGGCTACAATAAATTAAATGAAACTACTACCATTCAGTACTCGCTTGCTCATCCCAAATGGCAGGTGTACCCAATTACGGATCATACGCTTGACTGTGATGTTGAAAAATTATACGGAGCTTCCTTTGTCCCTTTTATACAAAATGTAAAACCAGTTTCTGTATTTCTGGCACAAGGGTCTGATGTGCATGTGAAGATGCCTAAGAAACTTTTTAAGTAAATTGAAATTGGTTTTTATAATTGCTTGAAGTATTATGATTACTGAATAAAACCGAATTTGGTTTATTACAAAAATTTGTAGCGATAAAATAGCAGATACTTATACAGTTACATATCCTGATTTAAAAGGGACACAGAGAAACTATGCACTTATAATTAGCAGGTTTACAATTTATTTTTATTAAATCAAAACTTATAGGAATTTAAAGTGTTTAACGTATTCGATAAAAGATTAAACAATAAATTTAATTCTAACTCAGATAATCATGGAGCATTTAAAAATTGCAAGCGACAATTACGTTGCTTTTACCTTCTTCATTGGCACAATGGCCATGATGGCCGCTTCTGTGTTCTTCTTTTTTGAAGTAAATAATACATCTCCAAAATGGCGAACTTCAGTTCTTGTTTCTGGTCTTATAACCTTCATTGCAGCAGTTCATTACTATTACATGAGGGGTTACAATCTCGAAACTGGCGAATCACCTACCTTTTTTCGTTATGTTGACTGGATTTTGACCGTTCCGTTAATGTGTCTGGAATTTTACCTGATCACAAAAAAAGCCGGAGCAAAAATTGGCTTATTATGGAAATTGATTTTTGCATCTTTAGTGATGCTGGTAACAGGTTACTTTGGAGAAACGCTCAATAGAGATAATAGCGTACTATGGGGAGTAATTTCCGGTATTGCTTATTTCTACATTGTTTACTTGATATGGTTTGGCGAAGTAGCTCAATTGGCTAAAACTGCTGGAGCACAAGTAGCAAAAGCAACCCGGATGCTTGCCTGGTTCGTTCTTGTTGGATGGGCAATTTATCCGTTAGGCTACATTTTAGGAACTCCAGGTGGATTGTTCGGTTTACAACTTGTTAGCGATCCTGCTGCTGCAAGCCATGCTATGGATATTGTTTACAACATTGCTGATGCTGTTAACAAAATTGGTTTTGGTCTGGTAATTTATGTTTTGAGCAGAACTTCTGAAGATTAATTCTAATTCATGCGAGAGGGAAGGTGTATTTTTAATATGCCTTCCTTTTTTTGTCTATAAAACTCTGTTAATTGATGAAAGAATCAGTAATTAATAAATCGTCCACAAAATCGATTTTCTTTTCAGAGAGTTAGGTGCTCTCAACAGAATTATTTCGTCATACCTCGATTTAGCGAGAGCAGGGCAGAAAGGCATATTCCAACAACTATGCAATATTGGATTGAGACACTAGTTTTTAGAATCATCAAGCTTTCCAATTCTAAAAGACAAAGGAAATGTATCTGCATTAGAAGCAAGATTAAAGGCAGAACAAGAGTATGGTAAGTACAGAATGATTCAGGACCAGAATTATGAATCTGATTTTGATAAAGAGATAAAACGAATAAAAGGAGAATACTAAAGCACGAAATGCCAACAAGCAATATATCCCATAAGGATTTCAGTGGTATGTGGAGGGTTGTAGCTCGCTCGAACTTCATCACTCTTTGAAAGGAAATCGCCCGCAATCGGAAACTTTTCATAATGCAAACCGTTAAACCTCCGAAATTTCCAAAACATCATATCTTTGTTAAAGGAAATTTTAAACCGGCGAAACTAATTCTGTAGCCCAGCTTGTTCCTTACAAGTATTCAAACAAAAACAAAATGATCACTTTTCCTAACTGTAAAATAAACTTAGGCCTTTGGGTATTGGAACGTCGCCCGGATGGCTATCATAACATACAAACGGTTATGCTACCTGTTCCCTGGTGTGATATCCTGGAAATAGTGCCTGCAACCGGTGCCGAAACCACGCTTGATATTACAGGCATAAACATTGAGTCAGCGGTTGAAAATAATCTCTGTTTCAAAGCCTGGCGTTTAATGGCTGACAAGTATGATATTCCACCGGTATCCATGCACTTACACAAAATAATTCCTGCCGGGGCAGGCTTAGGCGGAGGATCGTCGGATGCATCCTTTACCTTACGGATGTTGAATTCCATGTTTGGACTGAAATTAGATAATGAAATCCTTCGATCTTTGGCTGTTCAACTGGGAATGGATTGTTCATTTTTTATTGAAAATTTGCCTGTTCTGTCAACGGGGCGTGGCGAATTCCTGAAACCGGTTTCTGTTAACCTGGATGGTTATTCCCTTGTAATTGTAAAGCCGCAGATTCATGTGAGTACTGCCGCCGCTTTTTTAGGAATAAAACCGGTATTCAGAGAAAAATCAATTGATGAACTTACTTCATTACCATTACCGGAATGGAAAAAGGCATTATACAATGATTTTGAAAAAAGTGTTTTTAATTTGTATCCTGAAATCGAGGATATTCGAAATATACTTTACAGGCATGGTGCAATGTACGCATCAATGAGTGGAAGCGGGTCGGCGGTATATGCATTATATACTGAAATCCCGGATCAAATGAAGTTTCCCGGATGCGATGTTTTTCAGGCTTTACTTGGGAGCCAGCCGTAAAAGGACAATGGCCACAATGGAATAAAGGATATTTGGAATCCATAAAGCTATCCATGCCGGAAGATTGCCGAAAATAGCAAATACCGATGTTACCTGAAGCAAAAGGATAAAAGTGAAGGCAATGGCAATGCCCATTCCAAGGTGCATACCGATCCCACCCCTCACTTTCCGGCTCGAAAGCGCTACGCCGATAAATGTGAGCACCAGGTTGGCAAACGGGAAAGTGAGACGCTTATACTTTTCGAGGTTAAATTGACCGCTGAGTGTACTGCCACGCATTTCTTCCCGTTTAATAAATCTATCCAACTGGTTGTAGGTCATAATTTTAGCATCTTCAATATCAACCATAAAATCAGATGGTGTAAATGCCATCACTGTGTCGGTTTCTTTACCCTGGTATATAATTTCATCATGAGGTCTGATTTTACGAATCACATAATTAGTCATTTTCCATTGGCTCTGAATGCTGTCCCAGGTTATCATGTCAGCTCTGAGTTTTAATCTAAGGCCTGTGCTATCAAATTCTTCCAGGCTGAACCGATACCCAGTTTTACTAATGCTGTTAAAATTTTCGACATATACATACGTACCTGGTTTAAGTTGCATATGCATATTCATTTCATTTGATTTAAACGGGTTTTTGATATACAGCTTTTCGAAAGCTCTTAAATTCCGGTTGGTATAAGGAATAATATAATTCATAAGCCCGAATGAAAGTATGGTGAGAAATATTCCCGCAATCAGATAGGGCAAAAGGAAACGGCGGAAACTTATACCGGCATTGAGTATAGCCACAATTTCGGTATTGGATGCCATTCGGGAGGTAAAGTAAACTACGGCAATAAAGGTGAACAAGGAGCTGAACATGTTCACGAAATAGGGGATAAAGTTGAAATAATATTGAAAAATGATGGCTTTAAGAGGGGCATCTTTTTCAATAAAATCATCGATCTTTTCCGAAATATCGAAGATTATTATGATAACCGTAAGTAAGAGAATGGAATAAAAGTACGTCCCCAGAAACTTGCGGATAATGTAAATATCTATTTTTTTTAGTCCAAACACTATGTCAGGCAGTATTAATTGGTTTTATTTTACTGAAATT
>CAJDUB010000113.1_pt1 | contig 9740 bp, 13 predicted proteins | sample 7390251 | NCBI WGS metagenome assembly CAJDUB01 (sample SAMEA7055665, study PRJEB34461) | soil metagenome | biome: terrestrial ecosystem; feature: Peninsula; material: soil | place: Antarctica | collected 2016
TTTCTGGCTATACTATTAATATCATTTACAGCAGCAGGTGCAGGTGATAATGTATTTAATTTTGAATTGGAGTCAATAGTTTGTCTATTGTTTAATTTGTTTGTATCCGGATAAACTGAAAACGCAGTATTTAGAGGTTTAAACGATAGGGATGCCAACAAGGAACTCCGGCCACCCCCTGATATTTGTAATTCGGGCTTACTAATTATTTCCATCAGATAACTCTTAGAAACTAATTCACTAAGATGTACAGCTTTAGTATTATTGGAAATTATTTCTTTTTCCTTAATGACAATCTGAGAAGCATTATCAGCTTTAGATAGGTCTTTATACTTTTGGCGTGATTGCGTATTTATTCCTTTTGCCTGGAGTACATATTTCTTTTGATCCAAAGTTTTAAAATTAGGGTAATCCGATATTTGCCTGTTAGTATTACAGGAGGCAAAAATCAAAGTGAGAAAAAGTAAAGAAAGTGAAGCCGTTTTAGTGAAGTAATCTTTGAATTTTCTCATTTTTTCAGGTTTAAGATTAGTTCGTATAATTGGTTTTCCATAACGGATAATATCACTGAAATAAGTTGCGTCAAAACAAACCATCTGATGAGGTTACAAATGTTCCCACAAACTTGTATTTAGCCCATTTAACATAATAGTAGCATATTAAAGCAGATTAGCAATAATAAACAAGCAAATTGACCAATTGTTTTTTTTGGAAGAATGATTGCCAGCCCAATTTCTGAAGAGATCGTGAATATGGAGATCGCAATTTTATCCTGATAAAAGTGTATTCCAACTACACTTTTATCCTGTATTTAATGTATTTTTGCTTAGAGGACTGTTAAAATGACCTGAAAATAGCTGAATAACTTATTTTTGAGCATCTGGAACAAATTAAAACCAAATGGAATGAAATACGCAGTAGCTGAGTTGATGTTTACAGCCGTAAGAGCCTGGTTCGAAGATAATATGATCTGCGTATTATTATCTGATAAAAAGGAAGTGAGGTTTCCGGTTGAACTGAATACTAAATTACGATCTGCTTCGGTTGAACAGGCAAGTAATATTGAAATTATATGCAACGGCACAGGTCTTCATTGGCCAGAACTGGATGAAGATTTGTCATTAACCGGCATTATCGAAGGCAGGTTCGGCTACTAAAAAACATCCTTCCATTTTTAAAATTCCATCCGAATTTATCGGATCCTATACTGCTAAAAATGTAGTTGGGAAATCCTAATAACCAAAAAGCCGGCAATAAATACCGGCTTTTCAAAATCTGGTTAATTAGCTAATTATTTAGCGTACTTGAAATCTTTACCCAAATAACGTGCGCTACTTCCAAGAATTTCCTCAATACGGAGCAATTGGTTGTATTTTGCTATACGGTCGGTGCGGCTTGCTGAACCGGTTTTAATAAGGCCGGTATTCAGAGCTACTGCAAGGTCAGCGATGGTGGTATCCTCGGTTTCGCCCGAGCGATGGCTCATAACAGCTGTATATGAATTGCGATAAGCCATGTTAACAGCATCTATGGTTTCGGTCAAAGTACCAATCTGGTTAACTTTTATCAGAATTGAATTGGCTACACCTTTATCAATACCCATCTGCAAACGTTTGGTATTGGTAACAAACAAATCATCACCTACCAGCTGAATTTTCTTACCCATAACGTCGGTCATCAGTTTCCATCCATCCCAATCATCTTCGGCCATACCATCTTCGATGGAAATAATAGGATATTTGTCAATCCATGTTTTCCAATAATCAACCATTTGTGAAGCCGTAAGTTTTTCACCTGTTGATTTTTTCAGATGGTAAACTTTCTCTTTTTCAAGATAATACTCACTGGAAGCAGGGTCGAGTGCAATAAATACATCTTTACCTGGTTTGTAACCCGCTTTTTCGATAGCCTGAAGAATAACAGTGATTGCTTCTTCGTTCGATTTCAGGTTAGGGGCAAATCCGCCTTCGTCGCCTACGTTGGTAGAATAACCACCTTTTTTAAGAACCGAGGCAAGGCTATGAAATACTTCAGCGCCCATCCGTAAACCTTCGCGGAAATTAGGAGCGCCAACAGGCATAATCATAAATTCCTGAAAATCGATGCTGTTGTCAGCATGTGATCCGCCGTTAATGATATTCATCATAGGAATAGGAAGTGTATTTGCATTAACACCACCTACATAGCGGAATAAATAACTGCTCGATTCCTGTGCAGCTGCATTGGCAACGGCCAGTGAAACACCGAGGATAGCATTTGCACCAAGGTTAGCTTTGTTAGGAGTACCGTCGAGTTCAATCATTTTAGCATCAATCTCGTTCTGCTCGGTAACAAAATACCCTTTCAATTCCTCAGCCAACACTTTGTTTACATTCTGAACAGCTTTCAAAACGCCTTTGCCGTTATAAATGGCTTTGTCGCCATCGCGAAGTTCACATGCCTCATGAACGCCGGTTGAAGCTCCCGAAGGAACAGCTGCACGGCCCATGATGCCATTCGACGTGAATACATCTACCTCAACGGTAGGATTGCCGCGCGAATCCAAAATCTGGCGGCCAGTAATGTTTACGATCTGACTCATAATAAAATATATTTGTTAGATTTAAAAAAAATGTCAGTTTTAAAAAATGATAAAAGGATAAAGCAAAGTAACCTTCACTTTATCCCTTATTTAATCCATTGGATGAAATTTAGTTACTTTTCTTCCGTATCGTTTTCTTTAGCTTCGTCTTCAACCGGTTTTTCAACAACTTCTTCTGCTTCAGCAACAACTTTTGTTTCAGCTACAGCTTCTGTTTCTACTACAGCTTTGGTTTCTGCTTCAGCTTTGGTCTCAGTTACTACTTCAGTTCCTTCAGCGGCTTTTGCTTTAGCCTTAGCCTTGGGGGCCTTTTCAGTTTTAGAAGCTTCAACAGCAGCATCGGTTGCTTTTTTAGCGGCTGGTTTACGACGACGAACTGATTTTTTAGCAGCAGTATCTTTAACAGCTAAAAGGGTTTCGTTATAGTCAACCAATTCGATAATACACATATCAGCATTATCACCAAGGCGGAAGCCTGTTTTAAGTATGCGTACATATCCACCCGGACGGTTAGCCACTTTAACTGAAACTTCGCGGAAGAGTTCAGTTACAGCTTCTTTATCCTGCAGGTAGCTGAATACTACACGGCGTGAATGAGTTGAGTCTATTTTAGCGCGTGTGATCAATGGTTCCACATAACCACGCAGTGCCTTTGCTTTTGCAATGGTTGTACTGATTCGTTTATGCATGATCAACGAGCTTGCCATATTCGAAAGCATAGCTTTGCGATGAGTACTGGTTCGTCCCAGGTGATTTATTGATTTCTGATGTCTCATTTCGCTTATTCCTTATCTAATTTGTACTTCGCAACATTCATTCCGAATTCGAGGCCTTTGGTTTTTACCAGGTCTTCCAGTTCGGTGAGCGACTTTTTACCGAAATTGCGGAATTTCAATAAGTCGTTTTTGTTAAAAGCTACCAACTCGCCGAGGGTTTCAACATCAGCAGCTTTCAGGCAGTTGAGGGCGCGTACCGAAAGGTCCATATCCACCAACTTGGTTTTTAGTAACTGGCGAACATGAAGTGTGTTTTCATCAAATTCTTCAGCAACAGCTTTTTCTTCAATATCCAGAGTGATTTTCTCATCACTGAAAAGCATAAAGTGATGGATCAGAATCCTTGCTGCTTCTTTCAAAGCATCTTTAGGATGGATTGATCCGTCAGTTTTAATGTCCAGTATAAGTTTTTCGTAGTCAGTTTTTTGCTCAACACGGAAGTTTTCAATGCTGAACTTTACATTTTTGATTGGTGTATGGATTGAATCCATGAAAATTGTTCCCAGGTGAGCGGTAGCAATTTTATTTTCCTCAGCCGGTACATATCCCCTGCCTTTATTTACACTAATCTCAATGTTCAGTTTAACTGAAGGCTCCATATGACAGATTACTATCTCCGGATTCAGAACCTGGAAAATAGAAAGATGCTTGGCTATATCACCAGCAGTGAAGGTATCTTTTCCGGTAACGGTAAAATTGATTTTTTCACTTTCTTCCGATTCAATTTGTTTACGAAACCTTACTTTTTTCAGATTAAGAATTACATCTGTTATATCCTCAACAACGCCTTTAACGGATGAAAATTCATGTTCAACACCGTCGATGCGTAAGGAAGTAATAGCATATCCCTCTAGTGAAGAAAGCAAGATTCTGCGCAATGCATTACCTATTGTGATACCAAAGCCTGGTTCGAGCGGACGGAATTCAAAACTTCCTTCGAACTCGTCAGCCTGTATCATGATAACCTTATCAGGTTTCTGGAATGCTAAAATAGCCATAAAGTCTTTTTTTTTAAAAATATTGCAAGATAATAAATTACTTCGAATACAATTCCACAATGAGTTGCTCCTTAATGTTTTCAGGAATTTCCTCACGTTCTGGGAAGTTCATGAATTTTCCGGTCATCATTGCGCCATCCCATTCGAGCCAGGAGTAACGCATAACACGTCCCTCTAATGAATTCAGGATAACTTCCATTGATTTGGAACGTTCGCGAACAGCTATCACATCACCTTTATTACATTCGTAGGAAGGGATATTGAGTACTTTTCCGTTAACGGTAATGTGTCCGTGTCCAACCAGCTGACGAGCGCCATCACGAGTAGGAGATATTCCCAGACGGAAAACCACGTTATCAAGGCGGGATTCAATAAGCTGCAAAAGAATTTCACCGGTAACACCTTTTTTGCGGGTAGCTTTTTCAAATATGTTCCTGAATTGTTTTTCCAGAATACCATAGGTGTATTTAGCTTTTTGTTTTTCCTGCAACTGAACACCGTATTCCGATTGTTTCTTGCGGCGTTTATTCTGTCCGTGCATTCCGGGAGGATAGTTCTTTTTTTCGTATGAACTGTCGGGCCCGTAGATAGGTTCCTTAAATTTTCTGGCTATCCTTGTCTTAGGACCAATATATCTTGCCATAAAGCTTGTTAATTTTGTATTATTAAACTTATTGTTCTTAAATATCGAAGTAAGAGGTTGATATTAAACCCTTCTGCGTTTAGGAGGTCTGCAACCATTGTGTGGCAATGGAGTGATATCCTGGATTTCAGTAACCTCAATGCCGGCGGTATGGAGTGTACGTATAGCTGATTCTCTTCCTGAACCCGGGCCTTTAACGTAAACTTTCACTTTGCGGAGTCCGAGATCATAAGCTACTTTTGAACAATCTGTAGCAGCCATTTGGGCAGCATAAGGAGTATTCTTTTTGGAGCCTCTGAATCCCATTTTCCCTGCCGATGCCCAGGAAATAACCTGTCCGGCATTGTTAGTCAGCGAAATGATGATATTGTTGAAAGAAGCCGAAACATAAGCTCTTCCGGTAGCTTCAACTTTAACAACTCTTTTCTTCGATACTTTGGTGGTCTTAGCCATAGTAAAACTATTTTTACTTTAAATGCATTCTTATTTAGTTGCCTTCTTCTTGTTAGCAACAGTCTTTTTTCTACCCTTACGTGTACGGGCATTGTTCTTGGTGCTCTGTCCACGCAACGGAAGGCCTAAACGATGACGGACACCACGGTAACAACCTATATCCATCAATCGTTTAATGTTAAGCTGTACTTCTGAACGGAGCGCACCTTCTACTTTAAAACTGTCGTTGATAATTGAACGGATGTTATTCTGCTCATCATCATTCCAGTCCTGAACTTTTTTATTACGGTCGATACCGCACTGATCCAGGATACTTTGGGCTGAATTCAGGCCGATGCCATAAATGTATGTCAGACCTATTTCACCTCTTTTGTTTTTTGGTAAATCAATACCAGCAATACGTGCCATATATATTAATAGCTTTGGGGATTACACAATTATTAACCTTGCCTTTGTTTGTACTTGGGATTCTTTTTATTTATCACATAAATTCTCCCTTTCCTGCGCACGATTTTGCATTCAGGTGTTCTTTTCTTAACTGATGCTCTAACTTTCATTGCTTGAGTTATTTCTTAGGTGTTTTATTCTTTATTTATACCTGAAGTTAATTCTTCCTTTACTCAGGTCGTATGGTGACATTTCAATTTTAACTCTGTCACCAACCAGGATTTTTATATAATGCATCCTCATCTTCCCTGAAATATGCGCTATAATCATATGCCCGTTTTCCAGCTCAACCCGGAACATGGCATTACCCAGCGATTCCTTCACTATTCCGTCCTGCTCAATTACAAGTTGTTTTGCCATTTATTACCTTGTTATTAGTATATCAGGATTAATAACCTGTTCAATTTCACTGAAACTTGACAAAATGTCAGCTCCGTTATTTCGTATTACAACAGCGTGCTCAAAATGTGCTGAAGGTTTTCTATCCATAGTACGAATAGTCCATCCATCATTTTCCTGCATTACCTGCCTTGAGCCAAGGTTGATCATCGGTTCAATACAGATAACCATTCCAGCTTCCAGTTTCGATCCATTCCCTCTGCGCCCATAATTAGGAACTTCAGGTTTTTCGTGTAAACTGCTTCCCAAACCATGACCTACCAAATCACGAACTACTGTATAACCAAAGCTTTCAACATAGCTCTGTACTTCGTAACCTATATCACCCACACGCTTTCCGGCTACAATTATATCTATGCTTTTCAACAGTGAATCGTGGGTTCGTTTCATCAACAGTTCCAATTCCACCGCCATAGGTACAATTCCAAATGAAAAAGCTGAATCTCCTTCCAAATGAAAAAGCTGAATCTCCAAAGTAGCCATCAATAATGGTACCACAATCAATTGAAACCAGATCACCTTCCTTCAGTTCGCGTTTGCCGGGAATTCCGTGAACTACTACCTCATTAACCGATATACAAAGCGTTGCAGGAAATCCATTGTATCCTTTGAAAGCAGGTTTTGCTTTATGGTCACGGATAAACTCCTCAGCTATTTTATCGAGAGCAAGTGTAGTAACTCCCGGCTTAATATGCCTGGCAACTTCCGCTATCGTTTTTCCAACAAGTAAAGAACTCGTACGTATTTTTTCAATCTCTATTTCAGTCTTAACAAGAGCCATTATTACAGTTTTACAACTATTTAAAAGGCTGCTGCAGAAGTACGCCCTTTGATACGGCCTGATTTTGTCAGACCTTCGTAGTGACGCATCAATAGATGACTTTCAATTTGTTGCAGTGTATCTAATACAACACCTACAAGAATAAGTAAGGATGTACCGCCATAAAACTGTGCAAATTGTGAACTCACACCTACTAATCGAACCAATGCAGGCATAATAGCCACAAATGCAAGGAACAATGAGCCAGGGAAAGTAATTTTCGACATTACACCATCAATAAAATCTGCAGTTTTCTTTCCTGGTTTAACACCAGGAACAAACCCACCGTTTTTCTTCATATCCTCAGCCATCTGGTTAGGATTAACCGTGATAGCAGTATAGAAATAAGTGAAAATAATGATCATTAATGCATAGGTAAAGTTATACCAGAAACCATTGATGTTGGTAAAAGCAGCAGCAAATCCCTGAAGGCTTTCGCTGCTTGCAAAACCAGCAATTGTTAAAGGCAAAAACATGATTGCCTGGGCAAAAATGATCGGCATTACACCGGCAGCATTTACCTTTAAAGGAATATACTGACGTACACCACCGTATTGTTTGTTACCAACAACACGTTTTGCATACTGAACCGGTATTTTACGTGTTCCCTGAACCAGCAGTATACACAGCAGGACAACAAGAACAAGTATAACTATCTCAACTACAAAGAGAACAAGACCACCGCCCTTTTGTTCCATACGACCAATAAATTCGCTGGAAAGTGCGAAAGGCAAGCGGGCGATAATACCAATCATAATGATGAGTGAAATACCATTCCCTAATCCTTTATCTGTAATCTTTTCGCCAAGCCACATTACAAACATGGTACCGGCAACCAATATTACCACTGAGGAAATCCAGAAAAACACCGATGGTGAAGTTACATTAGGATCAAAAGGAGTAATAGCTTGTGCAGGTAATTGCGAAATAAGGTTTGCAATATATCCCGGAGCCTGAAGCCCGGTAATAATAACCGTTAAATATCGTGTAATCTGGTTTATCTTTTTACGTCCGCTTTCGCCTTCTTTCTGTAGTTTCTGGAAATATGGAATAGCCATACCCAACAACTGAATAACGATAGATGCCGAAATATAGGGCATAATTCCAAGCGCAAAAATGGAAGCATTGCTGAATGCGCCTCCGGAGAACATATTTAGTAATCCCAACAGTCCATCAGCAGATTGGTTTTTCAAAGCCATTAATTGCTGAGGATCTACTCCGGGGATAGTAACAAAAGACCCGAACCTGTAAATCAAAATCAAGCCTAATGTATAGCCGATCCGATTACGAAGCTCGTCGATCTTATAGATATTTTTCAGTGTCTGAATAAAGCGTTTCATTAATTTCAGAGTTTTGTAACAGTTCCACCTACTGATTCGATTGCCTGGATAGCTTTCTCAGAGAAAGCATTTGCTGATACATTTAATTTTGCTTTCAGCACGCCCCGACCTAATATTTTGAGAAGGTCTTTTTTCCCGAGTAATCCGTTTTCCTTCAGAATATCAGGAGTAATAACGGTAATACTGCTGGATTCGGCAAGTTTCTGCAATACATCAATGTTCAGTCCGGTATATTCAACCCTGTTAATGTTTTTGAAGCCGCCTTTAGGCACACGACGGAACAAAGGCATCTGACCTCCTTCGAAACCACGTTTGTGCTTGTAACCGGAACGGGATTTGGCACCTTTATGTCCACGGGTAGCTGTTCCACCACGTCCTGAACCCTGGCCACGACCGATTCGTTTATCCGATTTTGTAGCGCCTTCTGCCGGCTTTAAATTACTTAGATCCATGTTATATGCTTTCTATGACAGATTTACAATTAAATTTCTTCCACTTTTAATAAATGGCTGATTGCTCTAATCATGCCTTCTATCTGGGGAGTGGCTACATGATCAACCGGGCGGTTCATTTTAGTAATGCCCAGTGCACGTAGAGTACGTTTTTGACGTTCGGGTTGTTTAATACCACTTTTTATTTGTGTGATTCTCACGTTCTTCATCGCGCTTTATATTTTAGTGGTTAACCGTTAAATACTTTATCCATGCTTATACCGCGAAGCTGTGCTACTGAATGTGCATCTCTCAGTTGGCAAAGGCCTTCGATAGTAGCTTTAACAACACTATGAGGATTTGACGAACCTTTGGATTTAGCAAGTACATCTCTTACACCAACACTTTCGAGTACTGCACGCATAGCACCGCCGGCTATAACTCCGGTACCGGTAGCTGCGGGTTTCATGAACACTAGAGCTCCGCCATATTTGCCTAATTGTTCGTGAGGTATGGTACCTTTCAGAACCGGTATACGTACCAGGTTTTTCTTGGCATCTTCAATTCCTTTAGCAATAGCAGCCTGAACTTCCTTAGCTTTACCAAGACCGTGACCAACAATTCCGTTTTCATTTCCAACTACAACAATAGCAGAGAAAGTGAATGTACGACCTCCTTTGGTAACTTTAGTAACGCGCTGGATTGACACGAGCCTGTCTTTAAGTTCGGTATCGCTCGATTTTACTTTGTTTTTGTTTACGTTTGCCATAGCTGTAATTAAAATTTGATGCCACCTTCTCTGGCTGAATCAGCCAGGGCTTTTACTCTACCATGATACAGATAACCGTTACG
>CAJDUB010000050.1_pt1 | contig 9609 bp, 7 predicted proteins | sample 7390251 | NCBI WGS metagenome assembly CAJDUB01 (sample SAMEA7055665, study PRJEB34461) | soil metagenome | biome: terrestrial ecosystem; feature: Peninsula; material: soil | place: Antarctica | collected 2016
TTTTTTTGTCCTTTGTTTTCAAAATAAGAGCCCCCTACCCTTTTAAGCAATTTTTGCATATTTAATAATTGAATAAATTAGTATTTGAACAATTGAATAAATGAACATTTGAATAATTGAATAAATGAACGTTTGAATAAATGAACATTCGAACAAGTGAATAAATGAACTATCGAAACAGGACAATTTTGATAACGTTTCCCTAAAACAAATACCTGAATCCCAAATCCATTTGCATTTTACAGAATTGTAAAATATTAACAGGAAGCCAGCAATGATGCACTTTATAAGTTCAGATTTTATGTGATTTTTCAGTACTTTTGCAATAATCAATCGAATTTAGCCAACACAGCATTCCAATGAGCCTTGTGAGAATATTCTTTACTCTACTCTTTTCAATCTATATTGCATTTGGTTCTTATGCTCAACAAAAGGAATTGGAAGGAAATACCGGTGGAGACGATCAAGATGCAAATAAAAAAGAAGCTTTAAGTCCTGATTCAGTTTTTGTAAGTTATTTTTCACTTAACGAACAAGGCTCATATACGCGGTATGCCGTCTCTAAGCCTCTTTACCAATTTCAGGAATATGATGTAGCCAAACAAGGCAATCAGTTTTATGCTAACCTGGGAAATCCCGGTTCCGCTTCGGATCCGCTTATTTTCAGTATTAAGCAAACTCCCGATTTCCGTTTCAGATATGATGTATATGATCCATATAAGTTGAAGGATGACAGCATTAAAATTTATATTAGCACAAGCCCCTTTTCACATCTCAGGTATTACATGGGCGCTCAAAAAGAACAAAAACTTGATATCAATTTCGCTCAACGGATAGGCAATGGATTATATCTCGGTTTAGATGCCCGTTTTGCAAATGCACCCGGAATTTATCTACGGCAGAAAGTATATAATGCAGGCGGTACCTTTTACGCAGCTTTTCTATATCCAACTCAAAGATATGGAGCTATCCTTACATATAAAAATGATCGTGGAGTTAATTATGAAAATGGAGGTCTCACAGATTTAACGCAATTTAGTAAAAACAGTGAATCAGATCGGAAGCGATTCGATATTTACCTCCAAAACGCAATGAATCGTAGCAAGAGCAGCGGATTGGTTTTACAACAATATTTTAATATCCTAAAATCAACTGTTACCCGTAAAATTGATACCACTACTGTGCTCGTTCCCCGGAAATTTGATGCTGGCAGGATTACATACACGATGCGATATTCCCGAACAGGTACTGCTTACGAGGACAAAAATCCTCCATCAGATTTTTATAACTTTTATCCCTCTTATTTTTACGATACTCTCAGGCTTTTTGATTCTATAAGAATTACACATTTTGAAAATTGTTTCGTTTATTCCAATGAAGTTCCTGACACTTTAGGCAAAAGTTTTCCTTTACAATACTCTTTTGGTTTGCGCCTTCAAACAGACAAACTTCTGCGTGATACGACACTAAATAGTATATTCAGACAAACTGTTCCGTTTGGAATGTTGAAAGGTATTATCAAGCAGAAAACTTTTTTTAAAGTTTCAGCATTTATAGTTTTAGGAGGCTATAAAGGGGGAGATTATTCTTTAGATGGCAGTTTCTATCAGTTTTTCGGAAAACAAAATCATAAAATTTATCTGAACGTTTCCAAAGGGGCAATGCATCCCGATTATTATTTTAATGATTACTATACCGACTATTTCAAGATTAAGTGGGACAATTCCTTTGGTCAGCAGGACTACTTTAAAGGAGAATTTGGAGTTATACTGAAGGGATTCGACTTAAACGCATCCTATACAAGGCTTACAAATTATGTTTATCTAAACCAGAAAATATTACCTCAACAATATAAAGATGCTTTGACTGTTCTGGATGGTCATATAAGCAAGGAACTCATCATTAAACATTGGATCACAACTATATATTTAGCTGCACAACAAATTACTCCTGACAGTATTTTGCAACTGCCTGCATTTATAGGCAAACTGTCACTTTGTTATGATGTTAAATTATTTAATAATGCATTGCATACTCAGATCGGAGTAAGCGGCACCTATCATTCTGAATGGTATCAGGATGCCTACATGCCAGCGTTGAGGGCATTTTACCGGCAGAATATCTACAAATCTGGTAATTATCCTTATATGGATGTATTTGTTAATTTGAATATTAAAAGAGCTCGAATCTTTGTAAAATATGAACATTTCAATGCCGGGCTTATGGGTTACAACTATATGATGGTGCCGGATTATCCACAGGCTGATGCAGCCTTTAAATTTGGGATATCATGGTTATTTTTTGATTAAAGTCAATGAATAATGGCATGTATAGTTATAAAAGTCTCTTTCATTAAATATTAACGGTTTGCATCTTCTCTTTGCCGTATAGCCTCGAACACCAATACAGCAGCAGAAGTTGAAACATTTAACGAATCGGCAATACCTTTCATAGTAATAATAATCTGTTCATCTGAATTAACCAGCCAATCATTGCTTAATCCTGTGGATTCAGTACCCATCACAATTGCAACAGGCCCACGAAAATCCTGATGATGATAAACTAATGCAGTTTCTGTTAAAGCTGCTGCATAAATTTTGAAATTATTCTTTCGAAGCCATTTAATTGCTTCTTTTGAAGAAGAAGTAACAACCTGACGGGTAAATATACATCCGACTGATGAACGAATCGCATTTGGATTATAAATATCGGAAAGAGGATCACAAACAATTACAGCATCAATTCCGGCAGCATCAGCTGTACGCATAATAGCTCCCAGGTTACCAGGCTTTTCAACAGACTCAAGTACCAGGATTAATGGATTTATACTCAATTTTAAATCGTTAAGCATAAGAATTCGTGGAACTGCAAGAGCAACCAGGCCATCTGATCCTTCGCGATAGGCAATTCGTGCAAATGCGTTCTTTCCTACTTCGAATTCCTGCATCCTGCTATACTGGTTAAAAAGATCCTTGCTCCTCCTCTGTTTGTCCAGTTCTGCACAAACATATAATTCTTTGACTTCAATACCTGATTCCAATGCTCTGCTAATCTCACGGTATCCTTCAATTACAAAGAGATTTTGACTTTGACGGTCGCGATTGTTAGCATGTAATCTGAGTATGTTTTTTATGCGGGGATTGGCCGGGGAGAGAATTGGATCTGTCATTGAATTTATATTGAAAGTACAAAGGTAGAGAATTACACGAGTTGAATAAAATTAGGATATATCCTGTTGCTCAAATTATATGCAATTACACGAGTTGATATTCTTTCTTCAAGAATTAATGGTTCTCAAGAAAGAAAATCTTTGTTTATCAGGCGTTGAAGCAGCAAAGAATGATATCCGAAAAATATAAAAGGCGTATCTTTGCCAGAACAGAATCAAAACAATTTATATATTTTCATACTAATGACAAACCATCCATTAAATTTCGGATTGATCGGAGCAGGAGGTTATATTGCCCCGAGGCATATGAAAGCTATAAAAGATACAGGAAATAAACTGGTAGCAGCGCTTGACCGTTATGATGGAGTTGGTGTTATGGACTCCTATTTCCCTGACGCCAATTTCTTTACAGAACCTGAACGTTTTGACAGACACCTTGATAAACTCCGTAGGAAAGGTCCCGAATTTAAAATTGATTATGTTAGTATCTGCTCTCCCAATTACTTGCACGATGCCCACATGCGGCTGGCATTACGTAATGACGCTAACGCCATTTGCGAAAAGCCCCTGGTGCTCAATCCCTGGAATCTGGATGGTTTGATCGAGCTCGAACAGGAAACAGGTAAAAGGATTTTTACGATTTTACAGTTGCGTCTTCATCCGGCTATTATAGCACTGCGCGAAAGAATTGCAAACGGGCCCGTGGATAAAATTTATGACGTGAAACTAAAATACATTACCAGTCGCGGTAAATGGTATCATATTTCATGGAAAGGTGATCTGGCTCGTTCGGGAGGTATTGCTACGAATATAGGCATTCATTTTTTCGATATGTTGAGCTGGATTTTTGGCGACGTTACTGAAAACAAGGTAAAGCTACATGAAAATGATCAGGCTGCGGGGAGCCTTAAACTTAAAAAAGCAAATGTAGAATGGCATCTTAGTATCAATGCTGAGCATTTGCCAGCAAATGTAAAAGATCAAGGAAAACGTACTTACCGTTCGATTACCGTTGATGGTGAGGAAGTTGAATTCAGCGAAGGATTCACAGATTTACATACACGAAGTTATGAACAAATATTTGTCGGAAACGGTTTCGGACTGGAAGATGCGCGCAGAAGCATAACCATAGCCCAGGAAATACGGAAACAGATTTAGTTCATAATTAAAATGTTATGATTAACAGTCTCCAAATCATTTTCTATTCGTATATGTATTAGATAAGGTAACAACTCATAAAATTAATGGCACAAATATTGAACTTTTAACTTTAATCACCTTAAATAAACCATTTCCAGTAACAGAGAATCTATACTGGTTTTCAATGATGCTGAGTAATCTAAATATAATCAGTACCATAAACCAGTTAAAGCTTAATGTGCCACCCGCAGAATAGTCCCGATTAAGGACTTTCATTCCCAATATAGGATAACCTGTTTGGTTTTGAAACAATTTTAAAAAGATATTTAAATTTATTTTAATCTATGAAAACTGCTCTAATTACCGGCATCACAGGACAGGATGGCGCATATCTTGCTGAATTCCTTTTAAAAAAAGGATACCAGGTTCATGGTCTTAAACGTCGTAGTTCGTTATTTAACACCGATCGCATTGACCATTTATACCAGGATCCGCATGCTGAAAAGAGAAATTTCTTCCTTCACTACGGGGATATGACTGACTCATCGAACCTGATACGGCTTGTTCAGGAAACTCAACCTGACGAAGTATACAACCTGGCTGCCATGTCGCATGTAAAGGTGAGTTTTGACACATCAGAATATACGGCAAATGCTGATGGAATAGGAACACTGCGGCTATTAGAAGCTATAAGGCTACTGGGAATGACTAAAAAAACGCGTTTCTACCAGGCATCTACCAGCGAGTTATATGGATTAGTGCAGGAAGTTCCTCAAAGTGAACGTACGCCTTTTTACCCGCGCAGTCCTTATGCTGTTGCCAAACTGTATGCCTATTGGATAACAGTAAATTACCGTGAAGCATATGATATGTTTGCCTGTAACGGGATTCTGTTTAACCACGAGTCACCAATAAGAGGAGAAACCTTTGTTACACGTAAAATAACAATGGCAGTTGCACGAATTGCTCTGGGTATGCAGCAAAAACTTTTCCTGGGAAACCTTACAGCAAAACGCGACTGGGGCCATGCCAAAGATTATGTTCGGGCCATGTACCTAATGTTGCAACAAGACAAACCTGAAGATTTTGTAATTGCAACAGGTGTAACCACTATGGTAAAGGACTTTGTGAGGCTGGCTTTTGCCGAAGCAGGGATTGAAGTTGAATTCTCAGGCGTTGGTTTGGATGAAAAAGGTATCGTTGTTTCATGCAAGAACAGCGATAACATGATAGCACCCGGAACTGTTGTAGTACAAGTGGATCCAGCTTATTTCAGACCAACTGAAGTTGATTTACTTCTGGGCGATCCTACAAAAGCAAATACTAAACTGGGCTGGGAACCAGAACATGATCTCACATCACTTGTTAAAGATATGATCGAAAACGACCTGAAACTTGCAAGTAAGGAGAAATATCTGAAAGATGGAGGATTCCGTGTAATGAATTACTTTGAATAAGAAAGCAATCAAAACTCAGTGTTAAGTTTCTGAATTTTATTTGTTCCATAGAGTTTGGAACAGACCTAAATTAGGGCATTGAAATAAAATCTTTCAAACCAGCATTTCAGGTCGATTAAAATTCAATCATTTTAAACCAATTGGAGTCATTTTAATTTGCAACAAATCAGCCATGTCAATTTAATGAAGAATGAATACTTGCCAAAGATTACTCAGATTACACAGATAAGTTTAGATACCTGAAGTACATTTATAGTAATGAAAATTGCTGAAGACAGTTTTAAATCTGTGAAATCTGTGGCAAAATAGATCTAAAATATAAGTGCTGAATAGTTACTTTAAATATGATAGAAAAAAAGTGAACAACAAATATGAATAAAGACTCAAAAATTTATATTGCCGGACATAAAGGGCTTGTAGGCAGCGCTTTACTTCGGAACCTTCAGCAAAAAGGATATACTAAGTTTGTTTTACGAACTCTTGAAGAACTTGATCTTACAAACCAGGCTGAAGTTGATGCATTTTTTGCTGCCGAAAAACCTGAATACATATTTCTTGCTGCGGCCAAAGTTGGTGGAATAATGGCGAACAATATTTATAGAGGTCAGTTTATTTTTGAAAACCTGCAAATACAAAATAACATTATTCATAATGCGTGGGTACATGGTTCAAAGAAACTCCTTTTCTTAGGCAGTTCATGCATTTATCCTAAAAATGCACCACAGCCAATGCAGGAAGATTATTTGCTTACGGGAGAGCTTGAATATACCAATGAGCCTTACGCCATAGCTAAAATTGCTGGTATCAAAGTTTGCGAAAGCTATAATTTGCAATATGGCACCAACTTCGTTTCGGTGATGCCTACCAACCTGTATGGCCCAAACGACAATTTTCATCTGAAAAATTCCCATGTACTTCCAGGCATGTTACGAAAAATGTATCTTGCTCATTGCCTTGAAAAAAATAATTGGAGAGCCATCCATACCGATTTTACCAAACCTCCTGTTGCTGAAGTTCCTGCCGATGCAACCGATGAAAGCATTCTTCGCTTTTTAGCTGAAATAGGCATCAATAGAGATAAAAATGGCAAAGTGAGTCTCAGTTTATGGGGAACAGGCACTCCATTACGCGAATTCCTTCATGTTTCCGATATGGCCGATGCTTGTGTTTATGTGATGGAAAATGTTGATTTTGAAGATTTGAAACCAGCTAATTCAAATGAAATACGTAACACCCATATCAACATTGGATCAGGGAATGAAATTACGATAAGTCAACTCGCCAGGCTGATACAAAAAATAACCGGGTTTGAAGGGGAAATCCTTTTTGATGCTTCGAAACCCGATGGAACGATGCGTAAACTTCTTGACGTGAGTAAACTTGACAAACTGGGATGGAAGAGTAAAATTAAACTTGAAGACGGTGTAAAAAAAGTATTTGAGGAATATACTAAGTAATGGTATGGACAATTCAGAATATACGTAATTGATAAATTCTTTTATCAGTTTAAATAATGGAATAGATTGAGAAACGCTTTGCCTCTGTTTTACACGTCATAATAAAAGAATTTAACCAAAAAATAATTTAATTCAAATATGATTAAAAAGGATCCCGGAGAAGCCCGTTGGTATGCAGCATATACCAAGTCGCGTTCCGAGAAAAAAGTGCTTGAAAGACTTACTCAGTCAGGGTTTAAGGCATATCTACCCATTCTGCGCAAGCGTCATAAATGGAGCGACCGTTTGAAATGGGTTGAAGAACCACTTATTAAATCATATATTTTTATCAATGTTAACGAACGCGATTATTACGATGCTATAAACACTCCCGGTTTGGTTTGCTATGTTACTTTCGAAGGTAAGGCTGCACCTATACCCGATAGTCAGATCGAAATACTAAAGATACTGCTTCATGAAGATGTGGATATTGAAGTTAACAACGAACGGTTTGCAGCTGGTGAAAAAATCATTGTCGTTTCAGGTACACTTGTGGGCATGCAAGGCGAAATGGTTGAATACCGCGGGAGGAAAAGAGTACTGGTCAGGCTTGGTGAAACGGGAACAAATATCCTTGTTACAATAGAGCTTGACAAAATAGAAAAAGAATAATTTTAACTTAACACGCTAACCATCAAGTGTTTTATGTAGTTTTCTGAAAATAATCATTCTAAAAAATAAAATCAATACTATTAAATAAATATTTCGGGTCTTAACATTATGGATTGCGAAAAATTAACTTAATTTTTTAACCTCTTTTAAACTATGAAATCGTATAAAATTTCAATGATCGGACTTGGATATGTTGGATTACCGCTCGCAGTGGAATTTGCAAAACATTTCCCTGTAATAGGTTTCGACATTAACAAGGAACGGATTGATGGCATTAACCAGGGACATGACAATACGCTGGAAGTTGAAGATAGTAACCTGGTTAGTGTTCTTTCAAAAAACAAACCCGGAAATCAAGGGCTGTACCTTACCAGTATACTTGATGAAATCAAAGATTGTAATGTGTACATCGTAACAGTGCCAACCCCTGTAGATAAAAATAACCGACCTGACCTGACTCCTTTGATAAAAGCCAGTGAGAGCATCGGTAAAGTGATTAAAAAGGGTGATATCGTGATTTATGAATCTACCGTTTACCCGGGATGTACCGAAGAGGACTGTATTCCTGTAATCGAAAAAGTTTCGGGGATGAAAATGAATGTTGATTTCTTTGCAGGATATTCACCTGAACGAATTAATCCCGGAGACAAGGAACACACTGTAACAACTATTCATAAAATCACTTCAGGATCGACTCCTGAAATTGCAGAAGAAGTTGATCAACTCTACAAAAAAGTAATAAAAGCAGGAACACACAAGGCTCCTTCAATTATGGTAGCTGAAACAGCAAAGGTTATCGAAAATTCACAGCGTGATATTAACATCGCATTCGTTAATGAAATTGCCCGTATTTGTGCCCATATGAACCTTGATACTCGTGCAGTGCTGGATGCAGCCGGAACCAAATGGAACTTCCTGAAGTTTTCGCCAGGATTGGTTGGTGGACATTGTATTGGAGTTGATCCGTATTATATGGCTCAGAAAGCTCAGGAGGTAGGTTATCATCCTGAAATTATACTTGCCGGTCGTAGGATGAATGATGGCATGGGTGCCTGGATAGCTGCTCAGGTTATCAAACTCATGATCAAAAAAGATATTGTTATTAAAGATGCCCGCGTTCTTGTACTAGGCATCACGTTTAAGGAAAACTGCCCCGATATCCGAAACACTAAAGTTGTGGATGTAGTTAAAGAGCTTGAACAGTTTGGTTGTAAAGTTGATATTTCCGACCCATGGGCTAATTCCGGTGATGTAAAACATGAATATGGCCGTGATATTGTTTCATCCTACAACATTGATAACTACAACGCCATTGTGTTGGCAGTAGCGCATGACAAATTCAAAAATATAGATTTCAGTAAGCGCAAAGAAAATACAGTACTCTACGATATCAAATCGATTTTGCCTGTTGGAATTGTAGATGGTAGGCTGTAAACCTTACAAATATTTTATAAGATTTTATGTTTCATGAGGTTATTGTAAAGAGTCACCCTTTGTTGATTCTTTGCAATAATAACAAAGAATGATAAAGTGAATCAATTCAGTTGGTTCACTTTATTAATTTTAAATTCTTTTCATAAAGCCCTCGTATTGAATCAAAAGCTGTCCTGTATTTTTCATTAAGAGGCAGAGCAGGTGGCGACTCCAGCTTAAGCGGATCCATAGCAACATTGTTTTTATATACCCTGAAATCGAGGTGCGGACCTGTAGACAGACCGGAACTACCTACATAACC
>CAJDUB010000084.1_pt1 | contig 9569 bp, 12 predicted proteins | sample 7390251 | NCBI WGS metagenome assembly CAJDUB01 (sample SAMEA7055665, study PRJEB34461) | soil metagenome | biome: terrestrial ecosystem; feature: Peninsula; material: soil | place: Antarctica | collected 2016
GTATGAGTGGGATCGAAAGGATAACGATAAGTAGAATATGATAAGTGTACTTTTTCATTCCTGCAGCGTTTTTTTAAAATCAATAAAAGCTGCACTTATCCGCAGATATTGCTTTTCATCAGGAATAAATTCACCATACCAGGTAAATTCAAATCCATACACCAGCTTTGCAAAAATGTTACTTATTTCTCCACTGCCTAACTCCGAAAGGTACTGCCGGTTAGTTGTCTGATCGCGAAGTTTAATTTTACCTGCCGTGGCGAGAATTGCCAGCGTTTCCAGGTATTGGTATCTCACCGCAAGTCTGTAATTACCTTGTTTACATGCCTTGCCAATTAAATCAGGAAAATTCATGTCGGCGATATTCTCATTTCCAATATTAAAGGAGGGCAGAACAATCTGGTCCTTTCGCATGAAAAGCGCAATAGGATTAATATTGTTTATCTTTAGGATAATGGCGATAATGGCAAGCGTAATCAGTATAATAAGAAAAATTTCAATGCTTCCGGGGTGATCAAAAACATTAAATAAACGGTTGATTTTATCAAACAGCCATTGCCGGAGAAATGCCCAAAGTCTGTTGCTTCCATATTTCCTTTCATAATTAAATGCTTTCTGCTTATGGTATTCAGCAATGTGTTTCGCTATGGGAAGCCGGATACTTACTACTGTAGTATCAGGCTGAAAAGCAATATCAGCACTTTTTCCTGCCGGTAGCAGGAAAAAGGCTGAAAAAAGTAAAATCAGTATATGTTTTCTAATATTCACCTTCGTTTTTAGTAGATGTTTCTGCTTGTTTGTCAGCTATATCAATCTGATTCATAAGGCCTTTGCTTTCATGGCGTTCGACCATATTAAAATATTGAAATGCAATGGCAATAAATAACAATGGATAAAGCAATGAAAGTTGGAATGGAAAAAACAAGCTGCATTAGACCAACAACTATTCCCATAACAATCACTAATCCAAAAGTTGACCACCATTTTCCTTTGATCAGTTTAAAGCTCCTGGAGATACTCCCGAATACAGATCCGCCTTCAACTACTATTATTACATAAACAAATGATACAGCGACTGCTACATAAATTCCGGGTATCAGCAAAAGTATCATTGCAAATCCGATCATTATAGATGTTATAAAACCTGCTACTATTATTTTTCCTATGTTTCGTGATGCTCTGCCAAATACCTGCCCGGTTGTAATTTCCCTGTTTCCGTTAAGGTATTCGGTCATATAGGAAAGAGTAACTGTCATAAGCCATGAATATCCTATTAAATAAATAGGAAGGATAACTAAATACATTTTCAAAACAACGTTGGGCAATCCTTTTGAGAGATCATAGGAACCCGTTACCATATCTGCCTGAAAATAAGCCACAAATAAATTAGCTATAATCATCAGTGGTGCTCCAAGTAAGAGCAGACTAAGACTAAGATTTTTAAAATTCTGACGTGCAAACTGGAAAGTAGCATTAAACTTTTCTCCAAAGTCGCGTTCTTCGCGAAGATTGATCCATTCATTCATAGTTAAAGTTGTTTTAGGGTTTGTTGTTGTTTGTTTGATAGTCGATAAGGAATTAGTATAAAGTAAGTTAAAACAAATGCTAACGAAATAAATATGATACTGCCGCTGATCCATACAGGCATAAAAGTGTGCCTTGTAACAAATCCCTCCAGGAAACCGGCCAGAATAAAGAAGGGTACTAATGAAATAACGATTTTAATGCCATCTGTTGCTCCTTTACGAAATGCGTATCCCCTTGGATACGAACCCGGAAACAAAATACTATTGCCCAGCACAATACCGGCACCTCCGGCTATTATAATTGAAGTTATTTCGAGCGTTCCGTGAACCCAAATAGATAATACAGAAGCTAATAGCAGCCCTTTCTGATAAAAGAAATACTGGAATGCCCCAAGCATGATCCCGTTAGTCATAAGCAACAATATACTTCCGGCAGAAATCATAATACCGGCAATAAAAGCAATAAATGAAACTCTGATGTTATTGGATGTGATAAACAGAAATGAGCTTGAAGCATCGTAGCTTTTGTAAATGGCCATAGGATCTCCTTTCGCAATATTATCAAGTGTTTTGTTCAGATACTCATCACCAAGTATAAGCCGGATATAGGTTTCGTCGTTGGCAGCCGAAAAAACCCCGATCAGTATTCCCAGCGTAAAAAATAAAAGTGAAAACAGAAGCTGCTTTTTGTGTTCAGCAATAAGCAAAGGGATTTCTTTCCCCCAGAAACTTCGAAACCTGCCGAGGTGAAGTTTCTGATTCTTGTATAAACGAATGAATTTAAGGCTTGTAAGTTGGTTCAGATATGATTCTGTTTTTGATTCCGGATAAAATGTGCGGGCGTACGATAACTCATCAGTGAGTTCAATAAAATGCGATGCAACCTGGTCGGGTGTGAGGTTGTTACCTTCCTCCATTTCCTTCCATTTCCGGGAGTTTTTTGCGACAAAGGCGGCTTCTTTCATTCAGGCGGATATTTAAAAGGGCAAATATTTACAAAAAAGATAGATTTTTAACAAAGCAAATATAAGTTATTTTTGCAATAACAAAATTTCAATATGACTAACTTTGATATTCTTACCAGCCAGAATGTTTCTGTCAATTATAATGTAGCCGGAGTTGGAAACAGAATTGCCGCAACAGCCATTGATTATATTTTTGTTGGAATATGGGCACTTTTCATTTCAATAGTTTTCCAGCTTAATTTTAAAGTTGCTAACCCATTCATTATAGCGTTATTATATTCACCGCTTGTATTTTACCAACTTCTGATGGAGATCTTTTTCAATGGCCAAAGTGCCGGTAAAATGATGATGAAAATACGGGTTATGAAAATTGATGGTTCGGCGCCTTCAGTTATCTCGTACCTGCTGCGATGGATGTTCAGGCTTGTGGATATCACATTTTCAATGGGAAGTATTGCTGTTGTTATGATTGCATTTACTGATAAAGCACAACGTCTGGGCGATGTTACAGCCGGAACCACTGTAATCAGGCTGAAAACCAAAACAAAACTTACGGAGTTAGTTCCGGTTATAAAGGATGTTAATTACCAGCCGGTATTTAGTGAGGTGATTGCACTGAGCAATCAGGATATAAGCCTTTTGAAGAAAGTTTTATTTAAACGAATTGAAACTTATGACCCTCTGCTAGAGGAGAAAATGGCAAATCATATCCGAAAGGTGACCGGAATAAGTACCGAAATGAACGACATGCAATTTCTGAAAACCATTTTAGCTGATTATGAGTTTTATGCGCTTCAGGAAAAGACAGTTTTATAGAAATGCCAAATGTTTGAGGATTATTAAAATGAGTATCGGGAAAGATACAGAAAGGTCTTGTCTTTTTGATTTACCCACCCCAACTCTCCCTGGCTTCGAAATCGCTCAGCCTGACAGGGAGGGAGTAGGAATATACCAACTTAACAGATTGCAGTTCTGTTGGTTAATATCTGCCTCCCCTAATCCCGATAATTATCGGTTTAGGGTAGGTGCCGACAGGCGGAGGGGTATCGCTTCTTCTCAAAATGATTTTTAATAATTTTTCGCGATATTCATGAAAATTAATAAAAAATAACCAGATCAGTAGATTTGTCTTTTCGTATGTGAATTATTTTTCTGAGATTTGATGAAAATAAATGTGCCTCCAAATTTGACAAAATGCCTATTAAATATTTCTTCCTATGATCCTTCCGTTTTCAATGAATAAGTCTTTAAACATTAGGGGTCTCAGTATTCTTTTTATACTATTCGCAATGTTTTTGTCCCTTCCGGGCAATGCACATATTCTTCCGGTTCCCGCGAAAAGTGAATCCGACAGCCTGAAACAAGCTCTTACAAAAACCCTTTCGCCACAGGACAAAATTAAAACGCTTTCGGCTTTGGGGAAAGCTTATTATAGTGAGTCGGAACTCGACAAAGCGCTGGAAACCGAACAGCAGCTTTTAGAAGTTATAAGCAAACACGGAACCAAAATTGATTCAGCCAAATGTTTCAGACTTACTGGATTGATTTATTTACAAAAAGCGTGGTACGATAAATCCCTTGAAAACCTGATGCGTGCCCAGCAGCTCTTTGGTGAATCCGGCGATACTGTAATGCTCGCAAAATCCATAATGAATATTGGAATAGTGCATGATTACATGAATAACCACGCTATGTCTTTATCTTATTACGAAAAAGCCCTTGATTATTTTAAGCGCATTAAAAATGAAGGCGGTATGGCTGATTGTGAGTTAAACATAGCTATCGTTCTCAGCAAACAGAAAAAGTATGAAAAAGCTTCCCAGAACCTGCTTTCCGCTGCTAAAATATATGAAAAATCCGGGAATGATTCATATCTGGCTGCTGCTTATATTAACCTGGGCCTTACCTATAAGAAAATGGGTAATTATCCGCTGGCTATTGAATACCTGGATAAAGCATTTGCAATCTGGAATCATCAGGATGATCAGTACCATATCTGTTATTATCATCTGAATATGGGTGAAATCATGCTCGATATGAAACGAACTGATGAAGCCGGTGAACATCTTCGCAAGGCCGAATCACTTGCGCTGAAACTTGGTTCAAAAGACCTCCAGGCAAAAGCTTACGAGTATTTATCCGATTATAGTGCAGCAAGGAAAAATTATACTGATGCTTATTCTTACCTTAATAAATCGAAACAAATAAATGACAGTATCCTGAATGCCGAAACCACTGAAAAAGTTAATCAGATTCAATATCAATATGAGATTGCAAAAAGGGAAGTGGAGAACGAACACCTTGTAAAACAAAATCTCAACAAGGAACTTGAGTTGTCGAGGAAAAACCTGACCCTTTACATTATGACAGCAATAATAATTGTTATTGCATTATTGGTGATTTTGCTGGTGAACCAGAACCGCTTAAAAAGAAGGGCAAACATGCAGCTTGAAGCAAAAAATGAGCTTATCGGTATACAAAAAGATGAACTTATTTCGCTTAACGCTTCAAAAGATAAATTCCTGTCGATACTTGCTCATGATATTAAAAACCCATTAAGCTCAATTCATGGCATCAGTGATTTGCTGGTAAACGATTACAATAAACTTACAGACGATGAAAAGAAAGTTTTCACCCAGGATATATACACCTTATCCACGAATCTTTTTGAAATAATCAATACACTTTTAGCCTGGTCAACTTCCCAGAGCGGAATGATTGCTTTCCGACCTAAGCCTTTTGCTATAAAAGAACTATGCACTAAATCAATTCACAATCTGCAAACAGTTGCAAAACAAAAAGATATTACAATTGAATGCATTTCTGAAAAGGATTTTATGGTATTGGCTGATGAAAACATGATTCTTTCTGTTATACATAACCTTATCAATAATGCCATCAAATATTCTTATCTCGGAACCAAAATCCGTATTCAGGCAGTGTCGGTTGATGGTTTTGTGCAGGTTTCTGTTACCGACTCAGGCATCGGGCTGTCTGCGGCGAGCCAGGCTAAACTTTTCAGGTATGACCAACATTTTATGAATAAAGGTACCGCAGGAGAATCAGGCACCGGCCTTGGGCTTATACTTTGCAAGGATTTTGTTGAAAAAAACGGCGGTACAATTAAAGTGGAAAGCATGATAAACGAAGGAAGTACTTTTGTATTTACGCTTCCTTTGGCTTAAATTCTGATGCTTTCAACACCAAAAGGGATCTGAAACCTTCAGAAAAAACGCTCATTTACAAACTTCTGGAATTTCTCCTTATAGTTGTCGGAGATAGGAATATACTCTTTCCCAAAAACAATACGATTACGTTCAATGGTATTGATTTTATCCAGGTTAACTATAAAAGAGCGATGCACCCGCATAAATTTTGAATCAGGAAGATTTTCCTCCAGCGACTTCATATTCATCAGCGAAAGAACAGGTTTTACGTTTCCTTCCAGATAAAATTTTACATAATCCTTTAAACCTTCGACATAAATAATATTGGAATATTCTATTTGAATGAGTTTATAATCCGCTTTAACAAAGATTGAATTACGTGATTCCGGAACGCCGGTTTTATCGGAATGTTCGAACCATCGTTTTGCTTTGTTAACGGCATTCAGAAATTCGGGATAACTGATAGGTTTCAACAGATAATCGAGTGCATCCACTTTAAATCCTTCAAGAGCATATTGCTCAAAAGCAGTGGTAAAAATTACTTTGGGTCCGTTCTGCAAACTTCGGGAGAAATCCAGGCCAGACAGCCCTGGCATCTGGATATCAAGAAACATCAGATCAATTTCAGTTTTATCAAGAATTTCCATCGCCTGGAAAGCACTGCTGCATCGACCGGACAGGGTGAGGGAAGGCGTTTTTTCAACATACCCTTCCAACAGATCCAGTGCCAGCGGTTCATCATCAACAAGCAAACATTTCAGAGTCATAATTTTAGTGTTAAAGTTGAAATGTAACTTTCTCTTTTTTCTTCGACTTCAAGTTGAAAAGCAGAAGGATAAATCAGCTCAAGACGCTTACGCAGATTGCTAAGCCCAATACCTGAACCACTTATATCCTCAACCGGTTTTGGGAAATTGCTGTTTTCTACGCGGCATTCAAGTTCATTCAAACCTTTCATTTGTATCCGGATTGAAATAGCAGAAGGCAAAGTTGGACTTACTCCGTGTTTAAACGCATTCTCAACCAGCGAGATAAACAACAAAGGTGCAATTTCTGTACTATCGTCAGCTTTAAGTATGTCAGTTTGCAAAGATACGTTCGATGGAAGCCGCAGACTCATAAGCTTTATATAGTTCGATGTAAAATTGAGATCTTTACTCAACGAAACTTTAGGATGATCGCTGTCATATAAAACATAACGTATCAGGTTACTCAGCTGATGTACAGCATCCTGCGCATGTTCCTGGTTAATAGCGATAAGCGAATAAATGTTATTCAGCGTGTTAAAAAGAAAATGAGGATTAAGCTGGTGTTTCAGGTTATTGAGTTCTGATTCAATATGTAGTTTCTCCAGTTCTTTTTGTTCAGCCTGCGACTGGTACCATTGTGTTGTCATTTTAATTGCTGTTGCCAGACCTGCAGTTACGCTCATTGAAATCATATCGCGGTACATGATTATTTCCCTCATTTTTGCCCTGCGCGGTAAATGTTTCTTGATTTCAAGTTGGGCATAATATGCATCAAAATAATACTGGCGGATTAAATCGAGCAATACCAGGCAAACAGCAAACAATACAAGATTGACAAGAAAAAACTGCCAGATTTTTTTTTTGAAAAGATACTTACTGATGATCAGGTAATAGTTTGAATAAAATACCACCATCAGGAAAACGACAGGCAATGTGAAATCGAGAAATCGAATTATGCTTCCTTCGCCTTCGCTGTACATAAAAATCAGCGGGAAAAAAGTGATAATTCCCCAGATAATGAAATGGATCAAAAACTGAACCGGCTGTTTTTTTTGTATTTCCGACATTGACTGACTATGTGTTTTATATTGATTTTCAAACTAATGGGTTACATGTAAAGTTCCGGGTTCCTGGTTCAAGGTTCCGTCCCGATAGCTATCGGGATCCGGGGTTCCGGGTTCCAATCCCGATATCGGGACCAACATTTTTTACTCATACCTAATTGCATCAATCGGATCAAGATTGGCAGCTTTTTTAGCCGGATACCAGCCAAAAAATACTCCTGTAAATGTACAAACAGCAAACGATAAAACAATAGACGTACTTGTAATCACTATCGGCCAGTTCAGCATATTTTTTATAACAAACGAACATCCAATGCCCAAAGCAGCGCCGATTACTCCTCCCACAATACTTATCATGATAGCTTCAATAAGGAACTGGGTCATAATATCCAGACCTCTGGCACCCACAGCCATTCGTAAACCAATTTCACGGGTGCGTTCGGTTACCGAAACAAACATAATGTTCATAATGCCGATACCTCCAACTATCAATGATATACCTGCAATAACCGCCAAAAGTATTGTCATAACCTGGCTGGTACTGCTGAACATAGTCAGCATTTCTTTTTGTGAGCGCACATAGAAATCATCATCCTCTCCTTCTTTTATTTTGTGCTGCACACGCAGTATATTCCCAATTTCAGTTTGGGCCTTATCACTAACATCTTCGGAAGATGCTGAACAAAAAATTGAGTTGAGGTAGGTTATTGCCATAACCCGTTTTTGAACTGTAGTATATGGAGCAAGCAATACATCATCCTGGTCCTGGCCCATTCCGTTTTCGCCATTTTATTATACCGTATCGATTTCCCTACCGGATCAACACCTTCGCCAAAAAGATTTGTTACAACCGTTTGCCCAAGCAGGCAAACTTTAGCAGCAGTGGCAATTTCCCTGTTTGTGAATACCCTTCCGCTTTCGATACCGTATTTACGGATGCTCAGGTAATCCTGGTTTACGCCCTGCATGCCTACAGGCCAGTTATTGGCTCCGTAAATGGATTGACCATTGGCACTCACCAGGGGCGAAATGGATGAAACATAGTTACTTTGTGCTTTTATAGCATCATAATCGGCAAGTACCAGTGTTTGATTAGCACTGGCTGACATCCTTGCCCCACCCTGAAACATATCGGCACCCGGCTGAACCATAAGCATATTGGAACCCATTTGCGAGATCTGATCCTGTATGCTCTGTTTGGAACCCTGCCCAATTGCAAGCATTGCTATTACAGCAGCTACGCCAATTATAATTCCCAACATGGTAAGCAACGCCCTGAATTTGTTGCTCACAAGGGCTTTTAATGATATCCTGAAAAGATTTGTTACGTTCATGATTTGTTATTTTTACCTCATCCCCTCCCTTCTCCTGGAGGAGAAGGGCGATCAATTATACTTTATTTTAGTGTTCAGTTTTGAAGAATAATTCTCATCTTCAGGTCGATTCTCACTTTGTTTGACAGGCACTCATCCTTTACTCCGCATCAACCTCCACCGGCAAAGCTGCCAGTGATTCCATGGCTGATCCTACTTTTTCTCTTTTCTCATCCCTTGTAATCCTTCCGTCGCGAAGCACAATACTCCTTTGACTAAACAAGGCTATATCGGGTTCGTGGGTAACAAATGCAATTGTTTTACCTTCGGAATTCAATTGCTGGAACAACGACATAATTTCGTAAGAAGTCCTGGTGTCGAGGTTACCTGTTGCTTCGTCGGCAAGGATAATAACCGGGTCGTTTACCAAAGCGCGGGCAATGGCCACACGTTGTTGCTGTCCGCCCGACATCTGGTTGGGCATATGAAGCATACGATCGGCCAAACCAACAGCTTCGAGCACATGCATTGCTTTCTCGCGGCGTAGTTTTGCTGATACTGCTGCATTGTACATCAAAGGCAACTCAACATTTTCGAGCGCGGTAGTACGCGGCAACAGGTTATATGTCTGAAATACAAAGCCAATCTTCATATTCCTCAGCTTTGCCCTTTCATTTTTCGACATTGAACGCACCGGTGTGCCATCGAGCAGGTATTCGCCTTCTGTAGGCGTATCGAGGCATCCCAGAATATTTAACAGGGTTGATTTGCCAGAACCGCTTGTT
>CAJDUB010000087.1_pt1 | contig 9468 bp, 5 predicted proteins | sample 7390251 | NCBI WGS metagenome assembly CAJDUB01 (sample SAMEA7055665, study PRJEB34461) | soil metagenome | biome: terrestrial ecosystem; feature: Peninsula; material: soil | place: Antarctica | collected 2016
AAAACAGCAATCTGTTATGGCAAAATCAAAAGTGAAAAGCGTTTATACTTTCGGCAATAAAAAGGCTGAAGGAGATGCTTCGATGAAAAACCTGCTCGGTGGCAAAGGTGCCAACCTGGCCGAAATGAACCTTATTGGTGTGCCGGTTCCTCCGGGATTTACTATCACTACTGAGATGTGTACCGTATATGTCAAGGAAGGCAAGGAAAAAGTTTTAAAAATGATTAAGAGCGAAGTTGAAGACGGCATCTCTTATATTGAAAAACACATGGGTTCGAAATTCACCGACAGCAAAAACCCTTGCCTTGTTTCTGTTCGTTCGGGTTCACGCGCTTCCATGCCAGGCATGATGGATACCATTCTAAACCTGGGATTGAATGACGAATCAGTTAAAGGTCTTGTTAAAAAAACCGGCAACGAGCGTTTTGTATGGGATTCATATCGTCGTTTTGTTCAGATGTATGGTGACGTTGTTTTAGGAATGAAACCTGCTTCAAAAGAAGATCACGATCCGTTTGAAGAAATTATTGATCAGCTGAAAGAAGAAAAAGGCGTTAAACTTGATAACCAATTTTCGCCCGAAGATCTTAAAGAAATGGTTACCCGTTTCAAAAAAGCCGTTAAAAAAGTTACAGGTCACGACTTTCCAAGCGATCCATGGGAACAACTTTGGGGCGCTATCACTTCAGTTTTCGATAGCTGGATGAACGAGCGTGCTATATATTACCGCACGCTTAACAATATCCCTGAAGAATGGGGAACAGCTGTAAACGTTCAGGCTATGGTATTTGGCAACATGGGAACTAACTCAGCTACCGGTGTTGCGTTTACACGTGATGCAAGTACGGGCGAAGACTTATTTAACGGTGAATACCTTATCAATGCTCAAGGCGAAGATGTTGTTGCCGGAATACGTACACCGCAGCAGATCACTATCGAAGGTTCGAAACGCTGGGCTAAACTGGCTACGGTGAGCGAAAAAGATCGCAAAGCCAACTATCCTTCACTCGAGGAAACCATGCCTAAAATTTTCAAGGAGCTCATGGAAATTGAGACCAAACTTGAAAAACATTATAAAGATATGCAGGATGTTGAGTTTACCATTCAGGATGGAAAACTTTGGATGCTGCAAACCCGTAGTGGGAAACGTACCGGTGCCGCAATGGTAAAAATGGCCGTTGATATGTATCAGGAGAAACTGATCGACGAAAAAACAGCTATTCTGCGTGTTGAGCCGAATAAACTGGATGAACTGCTTCACCCTGTTTTTGAAACTGCAGCAATTAAAAAAGCTAAAGTTCTTGCCCAGGGATTACCTGCTTCACCAGGTGCTGCTACAGGACAAATTGTTTTCTTTGCTGACGATGCTGAAGCATGGGCAACAGCAGGAAAAAAGATTGTTTTGGTTCGTGTTGAAACCTCTCCTGAAGATTTAAAAGGAATGGTCGTTGCTGAAGGAATTCTTACTGCCCGTGGCGGTATGACATCACACGCAGCAGTTGTTGCCCGTGGTATGGGTAAATGCTGCGTATCCGGCGCCGGAAGCCTTAAAATTGATTATAAAACACGCACACTCGAAGTTGCCGGAATTAAACTTAAAGAAGGCGACTGGCTTTCACTTAACGGTTCAACCGGTGAAGTATATGAAGGAAAAATTGGTACCATGGAAGCTGCTCTCAGTGGCGACTTTGGCAAACTGATGGAAATGGCTGACAAACATTCACGTATGTTGGTTCGTACCAATGCTGATACTCCTCACGATGCACAGGTTGCTCGTAACTTCGGAGCTAAAGGTATAGGCCTTTGCCGCACTGAGCATATGTTTTTCGAAGGTGTTAAAATTAAAGCAATGCGCGAAATGATCCTGGCTGATGATGAAGCTGGTCGTCGTGTTGCTCTTGCAAAATTGTTACCAATGCAGCGTAAAGACTTCGAAGGTATTTTCGAAGCTATGGAAGGCTTGCCTGTAACGGTTCGTTTGCTCGATCCTCCTTTGCATGAGTTTGTTCCTCACGAAGATGAAAACCAGAAAGAAATGGCCAAAGAAATGGGCATTTCAGTTAAAGCGGTTAAAGAAAAAGTTGAGTCACTTCACGAAGTCAATCCTATGCTTGGGCCGTTTAGGTAATACCTATCCTGAAATTTCAGAAATGCAGGCCCGCGCTATTATTGAGGCTGCCATGAACCTGAAGAAAAAAGGTATCAAAACTCATCCCGAGATTATGATTCCTCTCACAGGCACGTTAACAGAAATGCAGATGCAGGAAAAAATCGTTCGCGATACTGTAGAAGCCGTATTTGCTGAACGTAAGGACCGTATGGATTATATGGTTGGAACCATGATTGAAGTTCCCCGCGCAGCGCTTGTTGCCGATAAAATCGCTGAAAGCGCTGAGTTCTTCTCATTTGGTACTAACGATCTTACCCAGATGACTTTCGGTTATTCACGCGATGATGCAGGCAAGTTCCTCCCGGTTTACCTTAAGAAAGGTATTCTGAAATACGACCCGTTCCAGGTTCTGGATCAGGAAGGTGTTGGACAGCTTGTGAAAATGGCAACTGAAAGAGGTCGTTCAACGCGTCCGAACCTGAAAGTTGGTATTTGCGGCGAACATGGCGGCGAACCATCATCAGTTGAGTTCTGCCATACGGTTGGAATGAACTACGTTAGCTGCTCGCCATTCCGCGTTCCTATTGCCCGTTTGGCTGCTGCACAGGCTGCTATTAAAGAATCATTGGCTGCTCCTGCAAAAGCAAAGAAAGCTGATAAGAAAGATGATGGCAAAAAAGGCAAGAAAAAGTAATTAGCTTTTAAATTGATAGTTCGAAAGAGGCTGTTCCATTTGGAGCAGTCTCTTTTGTTTTTAAGGTACTTTTATAGGAATTGATTTGTGTACAATGAAAAATTTCTAAAATAAATATTTCAGTATATTTTTGAGACAGAAAAAGTACTATTTTTATCCTCTGCTTGAATTGAATTTCGTTGTATTGTTGTTCGCATATCTGCTTTTATTATTAAAATTCGCGATAACCAGATTTATAGGTCGTGAATTTATTAAAACCCAGGAACCGGCTCACCGGAAATTGCAGAACAAACTTTATGCTGAATCAGATTCACTGTATAGAACCACGTTATGAAAGGTTGGCCCGGGAATGCATTTCACAGGTCTTGAGATACTGAACTGAATAGATATCCGGGAATATAGAATGGGATTATGAAATATCAATAGCCGGGGGTAAGCATTTGTTATATTTAAGGGTAATTGAATTGCAGATAAAAAACACTATGAAATCTTGAACCGTTCTGAAGAAAAACATTGGAATTATAGAAACGCCAGTATATGAGAAAGATCAATTGGATTTTAATGTTATTAATCTCAATTATTTCCTGCAATAAAGAGGAAGGATTTAATTATCCTTTAGTTTATACAGGAGAAGTAACGGACATAAGCAATAAAGGGGCCGTTTTCAATGCCAAGATTATTGATTTGGGTAAAGATGATATAATTGAATATGGATTTGTATGGGATTCCCAAATAAACCCAACCGTTGAAAAATCAGAAAAGCTCGTAATAAGAGAGGCCCCAAAAACCGGAGCAATAAGCGAGTATATATCTACAACTTTACGAAGTGGTGTGATTTATTTTGCCCGGGCGTTTGTTAGAAGCAGTAATTATACTACGTATGGAAAAGAAGTGTCTTTTACCAGTTTAGGAAGCCTGGCGCCACAGATTGATGGATTTACTCCGAAAACTGGAAATATCGGGGATACTATAACTATTACTGGGCATAATTTTAGCTATAGAATATCGGAAAACCAGGTAAAATTCGGAAGATTCGAGGCGAATATTCTTAAAGCAAATCAAGATTCATTAATCGTGATTGTACCCGATAGTTTAGATACATTATCATCCTATATTTCAATATCAATCATACAAAACAACACAGTTTCAGTTGAAAAATTTAATTTAATACCCCTTGTGTTTACTGATTTCTATGAAAAAACAGGAACTTTTAATTCACAAGTAACTCTGATCGGGAATAATTTTTTAGCTAATCCTGCTTCACTTCATGTCTATTTCGGATATTTTGAAGCAAAAATACTCGAGATTCAGGACCGGAAAATTATAGTTTCTATACCAGATAAACTTAATGAAAATAGCTATCTCATTAAAGTTATTATGAATAACCTGACTGTTTCTTCCAGAGAACTATTCAATTTTCAAATTCCACTTATCACTGATTTTTATCCTAAAATTGCAACATTTGGCTCAGTGGTTACTATAAATGGAAACTATTTTGCATCCAATCCTATTAAGCTGCATGTTTTTTTCGATGAATTTGAAGCAGAAATAATTGAATTGCATGATGGAAATATAATGGCTAAAGTACCGGATAAACTTGACAAAAGGCAGTGTAAACTTAAGGTAATAATGAATGAATGTACGATTGTTTCTGTTGAAAAATTTCAATTAGCCCCTCTTTCAATAAATGATTTTACCCCAAAAGTTGCTGTTACTGGAAATACCATTACGCTTACAGGCAATAATTTCAGTCCTGTCCCTAAAAACAATATAATCACTATAGGAGGGTTGAAAGCTGAGGTAACAAAAGTATCAGTAAACGAAATAGAGGTTCGGCTACCAATCCAGGATGGCAAGTATTACTCTTTCAGGGATGCTATTATTAGTGTTGAGGTAATTGGGGAAATTCTTAATTATAATACGACTCTTTTGGTTAATGACAAATGGTTTAGACATAAAGATGCTCCAATTGATTTTACAGGTTCTTTTTATTCTGTAGTAAATAAGAAAGCATATATAGGGTTAAATGGAAATATAGGATTTTGGGAATACAACCCAATAAATGATGAGTATTTGAAATTAGCAGATTTTTCTGGCTATCAGAGAAATGGAGGGAATGGTTTTGCAATTAATAATAAAATATATTATGGATCGGGCTTTGATAATAATAATAATCTGAAAGACTTTTGGGAATATGATATTTCATCAAATTCATGGATACAGAAAACAAATTTCCCAGGAAAGGCTAGAACTGGGAGTATTACTTTTTCTATAAATGGTTTTGGATATTTAGGAGGGGGGAAAGAGGATTCTGAGTTCTTCTCTTCCAAAAATCCTTTTGATGATTTTTGGAAATATAATTATGTAAATGATGCATGGTCTAGAATTCCCAGTTTCTTGGATATAGACACAAATTCCGTTTTTGGTATGGCAAATGGTATATCAGTAGTAGTTGGAGATATTGCTTACATTGGTTTAGGCTGGAATATGGTTTATTCACCTGATGGTCAGCAAGAAAGATGGTTTTCCTATAATTCATTGACAAATACGTGGAATCGGCATTCAAATTTTCCTGAACCGAGGGCATATCACCAAGCAATAGCTTTTAACCTAACTGGAGTTCCTTACGTTAAAACTATTTCCTCTAATTTCTATTCATATAATAGCTCGTCAGATTCATGGCAAATGATTTCAACTGGTTTATTACCAAATGATATATCAGGTATTGGGTTTTCTATTGGAAGCATAGCATATATTGGCATTGGAAAGGAACTTTGGGAATACGATCCATCAAGATAATTTTAATATATGAAAAAAACTATTTTAATAACGATTACATTATTGGCAAGCCTCTTTAGCCAGGCTCAGTTGATAGATAATAAGATGAATATTTACTTTGGATATACCACTGGAGTTTTTCATGGAAAAGAAACAATAAAAGAAGGGGGTTTTATATTTCCATCCCTTTACGCTAATTATACTGATTTGAAGGGATTGTCATTCAAAAGTCTGTTTAACAGCAACCCAATCTATAGCCTGGGCTTGGGTTTTAACTATTCAGCGGCTTCAGGTTGGGCAAGCAGTATTTCCGAAATTTATAATAATTCACAGATCCATCAGTATTCATTATCCCCGGTAATTCAATTCCATACTAAATTTACTGAAACTGGTATCTATAATCGGTTCAAAGGAATTTTCGAAATTGCTCCAATCTTTGGGTTCTCTGACCTTACCTTAGCAACTCCCCTGTTCGATATACAAAGCCAAAGCGGCATTGTTTCCCAGCCCATGAGCAGCCGAGACCTATTCTGCGGAATCGGAAGCAAAGCAGGTGCTGAACTGTCAGTAACACCTAGATTGGGAATATTCATCGCATATTCTTTTCAGCATAACTGGATTACATCCAAACTTTACATCGACAAAGGATTTTCGAGTTCCAGGCTTTGCCTGGGAATAATAATGAGACTTGAAAGATTTAAGCGATTTAACTATTAAGCCATGAAGAAAAACTTATCCCTCTTACTTGTATTTCTTTCTGTTTTATCATCAGTATTTTCTCAGGAAAAAAATGCTTATGCCATTTATAAAACTGAAAATCCAATTATATACGATATCTGCTTCAGCAGTAATGGGAATGCTTTATGTATTGCCGACAATAATTCCATTAAAGTATATTCCACTGAGAGCCGGGAACTAATAAATGAATTTAAAAACGGGCACACAGGACAAATTATGACAATCGACATTTCAAAAGACAGTTCCTTGTTAGTAAGCGGCGGAAAGGATAGTACAATTGTTGTCTGGGATTTTGCTGCTAACAGGATTTTACATTCGCTCCATTACCAGAAAGTAATTATTACAGCAGTAAAAATATCACCCGATAACAGGTATTTAATTTCAGGAGGTTCCGACAGTAAAGTCTATCTGTATGATTTAAAAAGAAACGAACCTATCCATGAATTTTCCGAACATACTAAAGATATAACATCCCTGGCTTTTAGTCCGGATGGCTGCCTGTTTGCCTCTGCAAGCGGTGATCATTTAATAAGCATTTATGATATTGAAAGTAAAACACTGGTTGCCTCCCTGTCAGGTCATAAAAATTGGGTGAGAAGTATTTCTTTCAGTCCGGATGGAACGAAACTGATTTCGTGTGGAGATGACTCAAAGGTAATTAAATGGGAAATATCTGACTTAAACAATATAATTATTGCGCAATTATCAAGAGAAGGATTTGATTGGTTTCTCAGTGTGGATTTCAATGAGGATAGCCGTACTTATGTAACGGGCGGAATTGATGGTAAAATAAGAATAGTTGCAAATTTTGAAAACTATAGTGCCCGAATAGGAAAACCGATTAATAAAGTAATATTCAAGCCTAATGAGGGTTATTTCTTAAAAGTTGCCGTGGCTACAAGAGGGTCAGGTGTAATTTTTATGGAGGCGAATGATATGGAATTGAAGTAAAGTTTAATTAGCATTGATAAGCTCAGGATACTTATAGTGGGCTGATAGATGAAAGAAGTAAATAATACCGTCACGTTTAAAATATATTAAAGTAGTGGTTTTCGTTTGCACAACAGTTTTTTTTATTTGATAAATCCGCTAACCTTAAATACCATTTATTCCTTTCAAAGATAAAATGTGTTGTAATACAAATAACACATTAAAGCTAAATTCTAATACTAACCCATAACAGAATTACACGCCTTATTCACAGAAATGCATTGATGCTAATTGTTATTTCAACAACGCAGGCAGCTTTTAGCCAGGCAGATTATCTACATAGTTTGCGCGCGCTTATAGCGCATGTTAGATGCAATTCTGTTAAGTTAGTGATAAGTTAAGGAGGGGCGCAAGCGGTTGAATATGGTATAATAAAGGTTCCTGACGGGTTAATCGGTTTCTCGTACGTTTATATTCAAGTAACGGGACTTGCCGTATTAGTGTATGTTTTGTTCATGAAGTGATTTAAGAGTAACAGATAATCATTGTAATTTGCTGATCACATCATTTGCCCTTATTGAATGGTAGAATGATATGCATACCAGAGAAGTAAGAAAATGCATCCAAATCAAGAAATACAAACTTCATCCTATGGAAGTAATCCTTTATAAAGTAGAATTTCAAATATTCAAAATCCATGAAAATAACGCACCTACTATTAATCATATGCATTATTATTCAAATTGCTGCCACAGGCCAGGTGAATGAACGGAAGAATTATCTGTACCTAAAGTCTGACTCTGTAATCTATGGAAAAAATATAAGCTATCAAGCACACAACTTTGGTAGTTAGTACTTTATAATGGATTCTGTTAAGATTAAACCTGACAAAGTGAAGTTCTATAAATCAAATGCAGGCTTTTTCGGTATTGTCGAAAATGCAACACTCGATCCTGAGCTTGCTTTAAGAATTATAAAAAGTAATATAAATATATACACCACTGATACATTGAATTCCGCATTCAGGCTTTATGCCTTTTCGGAGCTTATAACTTACGAAGGGCTTGTTAACCAATACCACTTTTACAATAAAGGATTCGGGGATGTAAAAAAGATAAAGTACAGGAACTTGCAGTATGATCTGTCAGACAATCCTGAAAGCGTATTGCACTTAAACAAATGTAGATCTATCAGAGGAATTTCGGCTATTTTGTATGTTGCAGGATGTGCTGCAATTATAGGAGGACTAGTTTCTGTTTACGCCAAAACTGAAAACAAGCAGGGTAATGGGCCGAAGCCGGATTTCACCTTTAATATTATTGCTATTGGTTTTGGGGCAAGCTCCATTGTAACAGGGTTTGGAGTTTCATCCTCTCAAAAACAACATCTGGAAAAGGCAATTGAAGCATATAATAAATAGGAACAGTATGGATTTACTTCCTACAGAAGAAATTTGACTCTTGCCGTTGTATCCGTATCATCTAAAATAATTTTAACTTTTCAAATCATTCCTAATGCAGGAACCACTAGTTTACTTGGCCACCTCGCAAAAGCAGAAATAGAAAATATAAGGAAATTAGTAAATTCACATATTTAAAAAATCTAATACAATAGCTAAATTATTGCTTAACCTGCAATTTTAGCTTTTAGAACCCGAACAATACCATTTTCATCAGATATTTCAGTTACTTCGCCATATGTTGGATTTGAACGTATTCTTTTTGCAAGGTACTCACCCTGTCCGGCTCCGCATTCAAAAATGAGGTAGCCGTTTTTATTGAGATGATCAGGAGATTCTGTTATAAGCTTATTAAAAATAGATAAGCCAAACGGACCGGCATCAAATGCTTCCTTTGGTTCGTGATCCGAAATTTCCTGAGCCATTTGTTTTACTTTTCCTGTCGAAATGTAGGGAGGCGCGCTCACAATAATATCTGCTTTATTCTCTGCATCAAGTGATTGAAATGGATCGAACATGCTGGCAAGATAAAAAGTTGACTTTTCGGTTAAGCCAAAATGGCGCGCATTAACTTTTGCGGCCTCAATTGCCGGTTCATAAATATCAGTTCCGAATACTACAGTATTTTTACAGTAATTGGAAATAGCAAGGGCAACAGTCCCAATCCCTGTACACACATCAATTACCTTAATATTCAATTGGGTAGCAAAATCTTTTAGCAACAGATCAATTGCTGTCCGGGCCAGAAGTTCAGTCTCT
>CAJDUB010000054.1_pt1 | contig 9385 bp, 4 predicted proteins | sample 7390251 | NCBI WGS metagenome assembly CAJDUB01 (sample SAMEA7055665, study PRJEB34461) | soil metagenome | biome: terrestrial ecosystem; feature: Peninsula; material: soil | place: Antarctica | collected 2016
CTTTGGTAACTTTTCCGGTAAGAGGAATAGCTGCACATTCCGATGCTACCTTTGCATCATAACCCACTTTATAAGCAAGGGCATTATCAGCGGTAATTGTTATATTAACTATTCCGGAACCATCGCCATCAGGATGGTTCGCATCCTGGCCCACAACTTCGGTAGTAATTACAATATTCGAAGGAGCTGTAAGGTCTCCCAGGCTGTAATCCTGTTTTTTGCACGCACTATATATCAATACAAGCGCTGCAACAATAAAAACGGTTTTGAAAGTATTTTTCATCAGTCTGTGTTTTTAATTAGTGAATCTGATATTATCAATATAAATGAATTTTCCCGGAATGGCTTCTGAATCTGCAAATCTGAAAACAAGCTGGTTAAACCTGGTATCTGAAGAAATAGCAGTTATGCCACTGAAATCAAAAACCAGTTCTTCCCAGGCGCCGGAGGTTGTAAGAGGAACTTTCAATACACTTACTCCATTATCCGGTTTTCCACCTACAGCAGCTTCTAACTCCACATTCAGGCTTTTGCCAATCAAAGTAGCATCCGGATTATAAACCATCACTTTTATTTTATTACCCTGGGCAAAGTTGATAGGAATATCAAGAGGACTGTATGTACCGCTCCATGATTCACTACCTCTGATAAATTTGCCCACCAAAGCACTGGTGTTTATTCCGCTTGCATTGGGATTTTCTACTTTTTCGAATCCCTGTCCTCCACCAAAAGTTCCAAAAAAGTAATTCATAGTAGGACTTTCGAAAGTTAATGGCAACCCGAATAAAGTTTTAACCATTTCAGTTTTTGCCGCACCACCGCTTAAAGCCACCACTTTCAAATCGTAAGGTCCGCCGGCGGGATATGTATGAGAAGGAAGTTTTTCTCCAATTGCCATGGGAGTTCCAACTTCATTGGTTACATCACCATAGTAAACCAGGAATGATTTTGCATAAAGAGCCGTGGCGCTTACAACCACATCTGCATCAATATTTACTGTAACAGCTTCAGGTACCCGGTATGTAACTGTAAGAGAATAAGTAGCAGTAGTAACATTGCCAGCTATATCAACAGCATCAATAGTTACCGTATAGGCTCCTTCAGGGTATGCATGGGTAGTGGTTCCTCCGGGTGCAACAACTGCTGATGCTAACGAACCAGTTGCGTCGCCATACTTTACAGTAAACGATACAACCCCGTCACCTATAGGCGTTATTGTAACATTTCCCGAATTATCATTGGTGATATCGAAAATTTTATCGAAGTTTGATGAATTAGCAGAATTCAGAAAAGAGAGATCCTGGTCTATTCCTTCAATTTTAGTACAACTTGAGGCAGCAACTATTAACAACAGAAGGCCGCATATTAATTTTATTTTCTTCATAGCTTTAGTTATTATTGTTTATAGCCTTGGTTTTGTTCCATTTTGGTCCCTAACAATTCTGAATTCGGGATAGGGAAAATTTCATTTTTATTGGCTTGAAAACCTCTGTCTACTAATTTAGTAGCGGCGTCGCCCCAACGCACCAGATCAAAGAAACGCTGTCCTTCGCCGGCTAATTCCATCCTGCGCTCGTGTTTAATAGCATCCATTGAAACAGGAACTGTTAAAAGACCTACTCTTGCCCTTACAGCATCCAGGAGAGCCTGAGCTCTTCCTCCGGTTGCGCCCAAAGCTTCAGCTTCCAATAAATATGTATCGGCTAAGCGGATAATATAGCTATCCTGTTTGTAGTTAAGTACGGCATCACCTCCCAGTGTTGTTACATCAGCAGTAGTTGGCATATATTTTTTCAGGAAATAACCGGTGTTCTTGTATCCTTCAATATAGGCATGAGTAGGAGGATTTTGTGCTAGTGCTTGTGCTTCATATGGAAGAATGTTAAAAACAGTGGCATCTCTTCGTGGATCTGATTCAATTACATCGTAAAATTCCTGAGTAAATACATTAAAACTCCATCCCGAAGGTAAAGAAGGTGCATTACCAATCTTTGTATAGCCTCTTGGTCCAACCATAACGCAGATTGAATTGCCTTCATCAGTACCTTGACCCCAGTTGCCCCAGCCTCCAAGGCCGGCATTTGTGTGAGCAGTTACCATAATTGATTCGCTGTTCATTTTATTGGCAACAACCCAAAGATCACTGTAATTAGTCAAAAGTTTGTAGCCGTATTTACTGGTTCCACCGGGTTCTCCATTAACTTCAGCTAACTGTGCGGCAGCTTCGGGCTTTTTATTTTCATATAGATATACTTTACCAAGTAATGCTTTGGCTGCCCCTTGTGTGAACCTTCCATATTCACCTGCTGGAATAGTAGGTGGTAATGAAGCGATAGCCTCAAGCAAATCCTTTTCAATTTGTGCATAAACAACTTCAGGTGCCGACTGCACCACATTATATATATCACCTGTTGACAAAGGTTCCAGTATAAGAGGAACATTTTTAAACATAATTACCAGGTTAAAATAACACATGGCTCTAACGGCTTTGCTTTCAGCATCAAATCTTGCCTTGAGGGATTCGTCCATAGTGGTTGACGGCAATTTCAAAATCAGCATATTTGCCTTGAAAATCCCCTGGTAGAAATCATTCCAGTAACTTGCAGGCATTGTAAACTGAGTTTCAGTGTAATTGGAAAAAGCCTGAATACCAACTCCGTCGGTAGCTCCGCCACCACCTGCATATTGGTCGTCCGACCCGGCATTCATCATGGTGATCAGATTTTCAAACCCTCCGGAGTTTTTACGCATAATATCGTATACTCCCACCAAAGCTGCATATGCCTGATCCTGATCTGCATAATAATTAGCTGTAAGGAATTGGCCCTTAGGTTGGATATCTATAAAATCTTTTTTACAGGATACCAACACCAGCATTGCAGCTACAATAAAAAAGAATGTATTTCGTATTTTTTTCATTTTGTTTGATTTTTGTGTGTGAGTGTTTTAATTAAATAAAGCACATATTTTTACGAATGAAATATCATTGGCAAAAATTTAAAATTGCAGTTGTAATCCTGCTATGAACGAACGGGCTTGTGGATAAAAGCCTTTGTCGATGCCAAACACGCCACCTCCGATTTCAGGATCGTAACCGGTATACCCTGTGAAGGTAAACAGATTCTCAGACTGAACATATACGCGTAACCTACTAATATCTATTCTATTCAGTAGTTCACTTTTAAAAGTGTAACCTATCTGCAATTGTTTCAGGCGGAAATAATCTCCTTTTTCAAGGTAAAATTCCGACATACTGCCAAAGTTGCCATTAGCATCATTAGAAGTAAGACGAGGATACTCATTTGATGTACCTTCGCCTGTCCAGCGGCTTAATGCAACTGTTTGCCAGTTCGAATATTCAATATCCAGGCGGCGTAATCCCTGGAATATCTTATTTCCGGCTGCACCCTGGCCAAACGCCATGATATCAAACCCTTTGTATGCAGCATTTAAAGTTAAACCAAAAGTATATTTCGGAATACTCGATCCCAGGAAATCTTTATCATCTTCTGTGATTGTTCCATCATTATTGGTGTCAACCCATTTCAGATCACCGGGAGCGGCTTTTGGCTGGATCAGCTCACCTGCAGGGTTTTTATAGGCATTAACTTCGGCCCAATTTTGGAAAACACCATCGGTTTTAAATCCATAGAAGGAGTTATATGATTGACCGACCTGTATCCTGGTAACCGGACCCATGGATTGAAAAGTTGCACCTCCGGCAATAAAATCTGCATCTGAATTTACATAAGTAACTTCATTCTTCAGGTAGGCAAAATTTCCGTTAGCCGAAAAATTAACTTCACCGAAGGTTTTGTTATAACCCAATTCAAGTTCGAAACCTGTGTTTTGCATATCTGCAACATTTCCGACAGGCGATGAGGATACACCTACATAACCAGGGATTGGGACATCCCTCAAAATACCTGTGGTCTTTTTCCTGTATACATCAACTACTATGTTGAAATTAGTATAAATCCTTGCATCAAAACCGATGTCAAGCTGTGAAGTTTCTTCCCAGTGTAAATCAGGGTTATCGAGTGTTTTTGGAGCATAACCTGTTGTGATAGTACCAAGGTTGCCGACGGTGTAATTAAACCCACCTATAACTGTGGAAAGGTATCCAAAGTCCCCGATATTATCGCTTCCGTTTACACCATAGCCACCTCTGATTTTTAATGTGTTGATTACTTTGTTGGTTTTCCAGAAACCCTCGCTTGAAGCAACCCATCCTAAAGAGAACGATGGAAATATACCGTATTTATAGTTAGCACCAAACCTGGTGGAACCATCGCGGCGTATAATACCGGTAAACAAATATTTTTCCTTGTAGTTGTAGTTAGCACGGGCAAACAGGGAAGAAATTTTGTGTTCAATCTTATCACTCGTGCCTGAGATCCGGCTAGTCTGTGGAATATCAAAATTAAAAGAAGCATCCTGGTAACTGGTGATAGGAAGACCTTGAATTGTATTGTTTGATGTGTAACCGATATTATTTACATAAGCGCCTTGCCCCAGTAAAATGCTGAATTCATGATCCTGTACCTTATTGTTGTATGTTAATGTGTTTTCAACGTTCCAATCGAATGCTGTCTCATTACTCATTCCATAATTATTAACGCTATTCGATGTTGACGGATTTAAATAAAATTCAGGAGTAAATCCCTGCCATCCCCAAAAAGCTAATTTTGCACCTGTAGATGTCCTTAATTTGATATGACTGTTAATATTAACATCGAGATAAGCATTTCCTACAAAATCGTTGGACCAGTTGTACTGACCTAACCTTGTTTGCTGATAAGCCAGCGGATTTGTCATTTCCTGACCCACATTGAGAGATATCCCGTAAGGGTTACCGTTGGCATCTCTGAAAGCAGTTGCCGGATAAGCAGCCGCAAGCAATGGGTCTGTCTCAATTAAAGGTGTAATCGGGTCAAGATTGATGGCCGAACTTAAAGGACCGCCAAATTCGTTGTTTGTGTTTCCTATTCCTATTGATTTTTGGCGAGTAAAACCAAAGGTTTGTCCAAACGTAAATACTTTAGAGATTTTATGATCGGAATTCAAACGGAAACTAATTTTATTATAATTGGAGATTTCCGGTAAAACAATCCCTTCCTGGTTTGAAATACCCACCGAAGTATAAAATGTCGATTTATCGTTACCACCGCTTAAGCTCAGTTCGTGCGAGTAGCGCATGGCACTGGTATTGAAAATTTCTTTTTGCCAATCCGTGCCAACTCCATACTTACTTATATCAGGGAACTTAATTGCCAAACCACCATTAGCCTGACGTTCATTTATTAAAGCTGCATATTGGGTTGCATTTAATAAATTCAAAATTTTAGCCGGGGCCGATGTGCCATAAAAAGTATTATAATTTACAATCATCTTGCCGGATTGTCCTTTTTTGGTAGTAACAAGGATAACACCTGCTGCAGCCCTTGTTCCATAAATAGCGGCTGATGCTGCATCTTTTAATACTTCAATGGATGCAATGTCGGACTGATTGATATAGCCGATACCACCTGCATCAACTACAACTCCATCAACAACCCACAGTGGGTCATTCGATCCAAAAGAAGTAATCCCGCGAACCCTTATAGTTGAAGCGTCGCCCGGTTGTCCTGAGTTACTTGCAATAGTTACACCGGAAACCCTTCCTTGCAAAGTTTGTTCTACACGGCCATTTGGGATTTTTTCAATGTCTTTTGCCTTAACTCCCGAAATGGCACCTGTTGTAACGCTCTTTTTTTGTGTTCCGTATCCTACCACTACAACTTCAGAAGTCATTACTGCAAGTTGCGACAGTATGATATCTATAGTTTTGCTGCTTGCAGTTACAGTAACTTCTTGCGGGTCCATTCCGATAAAAGAGAATACCAACACCTGCTTAGTGCTGGCTTTAAGAGAGTATTTACCATCAATATCGGTTGTAGTTCCGGTAACAGTACCTTTTATAACAACTGATGCACCAGGTAGTGGCAAGTTATCCGAGGAGGATCTCACAACTCCACTGATTTGGACTTCCTGAGACCAGGCCCAGAAAGAAAAGATTAGAAATAAAGCACTTAATAAAAGATTTTTTTTCATAACATTTAGGTTGGTTACATGTTAATGGTTGGTTGATTGGTGTTTTAGATAATTCATAAACACATCTGACACATACTCAGCAGATTTATTTAGCCTGCAGAATGTGCATGTATCAAATAAAACAGGTTTGCTTATTTTTCATAGATGGATTGTTAAATTAATGATTGATTGAGGTTTATTTTGGTTTGTATTGTAATCAGGTTTATAAAATCCAAAAGCACTTTCTATAAAATTTCTCATTTTCAGAGGCATTAATGCTTGTTCAAATATTTTTTACAGGTCAGATGGATATGCCATGATGCATATTAATAATAATTATGGTTGATGTATTCCAATCATGGCTATTTCAATACAGTACGAATCAATTCAGTGGCAGCTATATTGAAATAAAAGTGTGCTCAAAGCAGGCAACTGGTCGGGACTGATAAAGATTAGTATTCATGATACCGGATAATCCCTTGTTAAAAGTACGAAACAAAATGAGTTAAAAGAAGATTAATCATTTTTTTATACAAAATTTCATTTAATCTTCTCATTTAACTGTATTTGAACAAAGCTGCAGTTCCATGAAATCAATGCTTTTAGAGATTAATAAAAAGTTGATCATTGAACAAACAGCAAGCAAAAAGTAGTCAATTTTTGAATAAAACCAATTTTGCTTGTCCGAAAATTAATTTTCTTTTAGAGTTTGTTAAGGCAAATTTATACATATTTTTTAAAACATTGTTTATAAAATTTTGCATCAAATATACACCATCAGCAATAATACTAATACATCATAATTACATCATATATTCTACATAATACTGTTTATTAGTATTTTATAATTTAAGATCAAATAAAAGCAATTCATCAGGCAGAGTATGTTTTTTCATCTAGTTTAAAAAAGAGAAGAAAATACAAACATTTATTTTGACTCTGATATTGTGACAGAATTAGAACTATACCAGATAGAATTATCTTTTTTTTAACCTGCTGCCGATCAGCATATTAAAACATTCGTGTTGGTTTGAAAAATATTGTGGCGAAAACCCATCCTTGGAATCTGCATAATAACTATTCATTTAAAATAAGTCTAAATTGCGATTTAGAATACACCAGAGAAAAAATTATATGTAACTTTGTTATAATAAACCGTGATATAATTTTAAAGCACAGGTTTGTGTTCAAAAACGGGATTTATGGAAACTGCAATTTATATTCCTTCCCTCCTGAAAAGCTATCGGCGCCTGTTCGAATGCCGGATGTTTTACAATTAAGTTCCCTCCTCCTTTATTACTTTCTTCAAGTGATAGTGATTCGTAATTTCTTTTACGAATAATCAGCATATTAAAATTTATAGGTCAGATTGCGAACTCTTAAAAAGAATAATCATGTTTGAAAAAATAATTCCGCATTCAACAACGCCGGAAAGATCAGCAACTACAGAAGGCAACTTTTACACGTCAAAATCTGCCATTACAGGTCCGGGAATGAATGAGCGAATCCAGAAACTCCGTAAACTTAGCTTTGAGGCACAGCCCTCGCTTTCAATTGAAAGAGCCTTGCACGAGACTGCTTTTTATAAAGAGAACTATGGCAAATTCTCAATTCCTGTATTACGTGCATTAAATTTCCTGGATCATTGTCAGAAAAAGACTATGTATATTGGTCAAGGAGAATTAATTGTTGGTGAGCGCGGCCCCAGCCCAAAATGCGTCCCAACCTTCCCTGAATTAACCTGCCATAGTGTCGAAGATTTTCATGTGCTGAATACACGCGACATGCAGCGCTATACCATCAGCCAGCATGATATTGACATTTATGAACATGAAGTTATTCCTTACTGGGAAGGTAAAACCCAACGAGAACGAATTTTCAGCCACGTTCCTGATGAATGGAGAGCCGCCTATGAAGCTGGTTTATTTACTGAATTTATGGAGCAACGCGCTCCGGGACATACTGCTCTTGACGGTAAAATTTACCATAAAGGAATGCTCGATTTTAAAAAAGAGATTGCTGCTAACCTTGCTTCACTGGATTATATCAACGATCCAGAAGCTACCGACAAAGCCGAGCAATGGAAAGCAATGGCTATTTCGTGCGATGCCGTGATTGTTTTCGCTGAACGTCATGCTGAATTAGCAGAAAAACTTGCTGCTTCTGAAAACGATGCAGTAAGAGTTGCCGAGTTGAAAAAAATTGCTGAAGTCTGTCATTGGGTTCCCGCAAATGCACCCCGTAATCTTTGGGAAGCAATACAGATGTATTGGTTTGTACATCTGGGCACTATTACTGAATTAAACGGCTGGGATGCAATGAATCCTGGTCACTTCGACCAGCATCTGGCTCCTTTTTATTACAAAGAAATAGCAGAAGGTACTCTTACCCGCGACGAAGCCAAGGAACTGATCTCCTGTTTCTGGATTAAAGTGAACAACCATCCTGCACCGCCAAAAGTGGGAATTACAGCACGCGAAAGCGGCACCTACAATGATTTTACAAACATCAATATTGGCGGAATTAAAGGAGATGGAACTGATGGCACAAGTGAAGTTTCGTACATTATGCTGGAAGTTATTGAAGAACTCCATGTACTTCAACCAGGAAACTCAGTACATATCAGCGCCAAAACACCGGATAAATTTCTACATGCTGCTGCCCATGTGATCAGGCAAGGGCATGGTTATCCGTCGGTATTTAATCCCGACATTTATACTCTTGAATTGCTACGACAGGGTAAATCACTTCAGGATGCCCGCGAAGGCGGTTGCAGTGGCTGTATTGAGGTTGGTGCGTTCGGCAAAGAAGCGTATCTGCTTACAGGTTATCTGAATGTGCCTAAAATCCTTGAAGTAACACTGAATAACGGTATTAACCCTGTAACCGGGAAAATGGTTGGTATATCAACCGGTGATCCGCGGAATTTCAAATCATACAAAGAACTTTATGATGCTTTTCTGAAACAGCTTCAATATATTATTGATCAAAAAATGCGGGTAAGTAATTATATCGACCGCATGTTCGCAAAATATGCGCCGGCTCCTTTCCTTTCAGTTGTAATAGAAGATTGCATAAGCAAAGGCAAAGATTATTACGATGGCGGTCCGCGATACAACACAAGTTATATACAGTGCTGCGGACTGGGAACCGTTACAGATAGCCTGGCAACATTAAAAAAACATGTTTTCGAAGATAAAACTTTCAGCATGGATAGAGTTTTAAAAGCTGTGCTGAAAAATTTTGAAGGGGAAGAAATGCTCCGACAAACGATTATAAACCGTACGCCGTTTTTTGGCAACGACGATGATTA